>Ga0181590_10000294_pt1 | contig 38896 bp, 31 predicted proteins | sample 071ome_34_FD_132446 | JGI IMG/M metagenome (GOLD analysis project Ga0181590, IMG submission 132446) | Coastal salt marsh microbial communities from the Groves Creek Marsh, Skidaway Island, Georgia - 071411BT metaG (megahit assembly) | ecosystem: Environmental > Aquatic > Marine > Intertidal...
GGTTTGAGATCTTCATCTCTCCTGGCCATCCGGATCATTTGCTGGCGATCGCCCAGCTCCAAAGCCATTCGCAAAAAATCTCGTGCTTCCTTGAGATTGCCAAGTTGAGCGGCGTAGCAAGCCAAATTGTAAGGGATAATCGATTCCTTGGGGAATTTGGCAGCCGCTTCCAGTAAGGCCTGACTGGCAGCTTCCAGTGAACCTTCTTTGGATCGTCGAATCGCATAGGATCTGAGGATGTAGCCACTGGTATCCGAAGGGTGCTCACTGATCAACTGGATTGCAACCTTAAGTGCCTCTTCCCATTCCTGTAAATCCGCATGCAGCCTCCAATTGAGTTCAAGGAACAGGAGGCCTTTTCGGTCCTCAAGAGGAATGCACTGCAGTTCGCCTAGTGCCTCAATGGGATTATGCAAAAGAAGCCATCCCTCGGCGCTGGCCAGGTGGTGAGCCGTTTTTGATGAAGTCTCTGGGTGCCCCATTTTCACCGCGAAAGGACCGATCGACTGGTCATGGCTGGATCCAGAGACTTGGGCAGATAACCGACTGAGGTTTGGATGGCATTCTCGCAGGAGCAACCCGCACTGGCTTCCGGGGCCAGTAGCAGTCCGCCTGCCGGAATCATGCCTAGCCAGCACCCGCTTCGAAGGCCTTCGAATTGAGTGCGACGGTTGCTCTGCAGATCCCACTGGCCATGGTAATAATGACGGTAGAAAATGCTATTGAGGGCTGCAGACATGGTGCCGCAACCGCGTCGCTCGGGAAGGTCGCTACGTAGCAAGGCACCATCCCGTAGGTTGAATGCACGCTGGTCAGAGTAGAAGGTGTCACCAATGACCACAGGATGCTGTAGATGACCACTATGATGATTTTTGCCCGCTTCATGACTTTCCTCCCAGAGCAAGGATCCGGCTGCCAAAGGTGGTGAGGATTGATCGAGCCCACCCGAGGACTGGGGGCGTGTGTTGAAGGCATAGGTATGATAGTGTTTGTCCTTGTCTGCGCCAGCCACAACTAGGGTATCATTGCTGTAGGTCATGTAGGTCATGAACCGACAATCACTGAAATCATGAACTCGCTCCCAACTCTGCTTGCCGCTTCTAAGATCCAGGCACACCAGCCGGACATCAGTGAGTTCTTCGGGTTTAAGCCTTCCGGTTTCAGCATGAATGGCTGCAGGATTTTGGCTCTCCAGGAAAAAAATTTCTTCATCCCCGATGGTGATGGTTGAATTGATGATGGCCCCACCCGTGTAGGACCAGAGTGAATTGCCATCATGCCGATCCACGGCAAAAAGATGAGCACTGACAACCCGACTGATATCTTCAGGGTGATCATCTTCAAACCACTCCCCATCGTCTCCAAGGTAACCCGAACCTGCCTTCACACTGCTTCCGATGAGCATGTCACGGTAGGTGGCCAGGTAACCCCAGTCCATGGACGGGGATGGACCCTCAGAGAATGTCTCGAAGATCAGCTCGCGCCGCCCGGTGTGACCTTCAATCCCAAGGCAGTGACGCCCCTGTGCCACGTAGAGATAGTCGTGGGTCCCGATCATGTTGCTGCAGTCTCGCGGCAAGTTGGCTCGTCTCATTTCGGGGCTAAAATAATTCCAAAGAATGGTTCCATTATAGGCATCCAAGCCAAAAAGAATTCGATCCCCCTGAATGTAAAGCCTTCCATTGACGGATATCGGGGCTGGATTGCGGGGGCCTCGATCAGGCATGGGGCGTGGGCCTGGGTCCCCCCACCAAAGGACCCCCAATTCGCCAGAAACCAGTTCGTCCTGACTGCACGAGGAATTGTCTGCCCCACCATACTGATGACTCCAATCCCCTGAACCAGGCAGAATGCCTCGTCTGGCCAGCCACCAGTTATTCGCCACACCAGAGGATTCAGTTTTCAGATCGAGGGAGCTTAGGGCCGTCTCAAGCTCAGCGTCGGTCACGCTTGATGGGTTTGAGCGATGGATACAGAGGGATCCGCCTGCTGGTCTGAGGTGTCTGGCTAGTTGCTTGAGTCTTTGATTGATATCCAAGCTATGGGTCAGGTGGTTTGTTTCTTCGACCAAAATCAGGTTGGCAAAGAATGGGCCGTAGGGCAGGGAGTCTAGCTCACTGTGATGCACAGAAACCCGTTCTCCGTAGAGACCGGCTGCGTCCAATTTGGCTCTGGCATCAGCAACGGCCGATGCTGATTCATCCACCAGAATGATTTTGAGCTGACTCAGCTTTGCCAGAGCGCTTGCACGCATGAGTTGTTGGCTTGAAGCCCCGATGATCAGAGCAAATCCTTTGTCGTTTTCGGTTGTGTTGAGCAAGGCAGTCATCTGCTCTGTGAGCTTGCTGCTCACTGTGATTGGGGCTCCCTCTGGTTGGGGGGAAGCCGGTTCCAGTGGGGCGTAGTAGAATGAACTATCAAAGCGATAAAGCTGACTGAATTGAGCTTGCTTGCCTACCATGGGTCCATGGATTCGGAACGAGTATTCTCCATCTATTTGGATGTTGTTAAACTCGACTTGATGTTTCTCACTGAGCGTGGGAGAAGCAAATTCTCTGAACTCTCCCTCAGGACCCATCAGGTCGACTCGCGTTGGCATTTCCTCATCGCAATTCCAGCTGATGCGGACACTTGTCCTGCCTGTCCAGTCTACGAAAGGCCCCAAAGCGATGGGCATGATGATAGGCTCTGGTCCCGCCGGTGGGAAATAGGCCTTACGTGCCTGATGACGTTCCTGAATTGCCTCCATGCTGGCTGGTTGGTTCAGCAGATAGACTTCGTGGAGGGATCCCTTGAGGGGCTGGACGCTTCCTTCCTGAATCCAATTACCCAATTCATAATGAAGCGATTCCGGATATTTGATGGTGGTTTTGGGGCGAGGGACCTCACCCTCTGGCTCACCATCGACCCAAAGTGCTAATTGTTCCGGCCCTACATTGACCGCGATGTGATGCCACTGACTGGCTTTCAACAGCGCACCGGCCTTCAATGTCAGCGGTAAAGTTTGGTGGTCAGGCAAGATTGAAAATTCAAGCCGCCCACCTTGGTGACCAAGATGCCAGCCACCTTTGGTGACCCCCTCGGGATGGGTGGCGCTGATGATTCCTCCGGATTGATCGACCTCATCGATCCTTACCCAGGCTTCAATGCAGAAAAGATCTGGCGGGAGGCTTGCGTCGGTTTGTTTGTCCGCAAGAAAAAGCCTTCCTGCCGATTGCTTTAGGTCGACGCGGGGTGGCAGGGGATCATCCGCCAAGACTATTGGACCTCGTAATTCGATCCTAGGACCTCCGGCTAAAGGCAGTAACTTGTGACCCTGTTTGCGGTGAGAGGCAAACAACCAGTGTGCGTGAATCACATCTTTGTCTGGTCCTGCCATCAAGGATTCAAAAGGAAGAAGCATGACCGTAAGCAGCAGGCTTATCCACTGGATGATGGGGTGCTGGCCTGTGCGCCTTGTTGTGCTGGCTGGTTGGTCCATGATCCTCAATACTAGGGACCTCAATGATCTCAGGCAATCATCGATTCGAACCTTTGCCCCCGAGTTGAGTTGGTTGCGATGCATCGATTCGCCCCCTCTCCGGGAAGGCAAAGCAACCATGACATCAGGTCAGAGTAAAGCTCTTCCCAAGCTTGCTTTTTACGAAAGTTTTCTGATGAGATCATCTACATGGTCAAACTAAACTGGCTTAGGAACGATTACTGGTTTCTGCTCTGGTTTTCCCTTTTTGTTTGTTTAGGCCGAATCGGTCAGCTTCATGGGGCTCAGCAGCCTAATGTATTGATGATCATGGTGGATGATCTCAATGATTGGATCGGGTGCCTGGGAGGTCATCCTCAGGCAAAAACCCCCAACATGGATGCCTTGGCTCAGAGGGGGGTACTTTTCACCCAAGCCCACTGTGTTGCCCCGGCCTGTCGGCCATCGCGCACTGCCATTTTCACCGGAAAGCTTCCTTCCAAAACAGGGGCATGGACCAATGCCAGCGACGATGTCATCGCAGACCTGGCCATTGAGCAGCTGTTGCCCGGGTATTTCAGTTTGCATGGATATGAGACCCTTGGAACGGGCAAACTCCTTCATGGGGGGCGTCTTCATCTATTTGACCAGGGGTATCAAACCGAGCAGCGATGGAGTCCGTTCACCCGCAAGAGAGTCGAGTATACCGTCGCAGAGCAGCCCACCAAGGGTTCGAATCATCCCAGGCACGTCGTTCCCGATGGCCCTGCTGGCGAAGAGATCGCTCTCCCACTCAATGGGCTGCCCAGTGAACGTCAACCTGATACTCGATCAGGAGAATCATTTGATTGGGGCCCCCTAAAAGTCGCCGATACGGCCATGGGTGATACCCGTATCACTGACTGGGCCATCGAGCAGTTGCGGCAGCGGCGCAATCAGCCTTTTTTCATGGCAGTGGGTTATTATCGACCGCATATCCCTCTTTATGCTCCGGCTCGAGATTTTGAGGTGCTCCCTCCTGTTCAAGAGATTCAGTTGCCAGAGATTTTAGCCCGTGATTTAAGCGATGTGTCTCAGGAAGCTCGCCGATGGGCGCGAGAACCTGTCACCGCTGGTACGCATCATCAGGTTGAAGCCTCAGGGCAGTGGGCTGATGCCGTGCGAGCCTACCTTGCTAGCGTTCATTTTGTGGATCGTCAAATGGGTCGATTGGTGGCAGCGCTTGATGCCAGTCCTCATGCCGATCGAACGATCATTGTTCTGATGAGCGATCACGGCTGGCATCTTGGTGAGAAGGAACATTGGGGCAAGTGGACCGGTTGGGCAGAATCCACTCGTATACCCTTGATCCTGGTGCCCCCGCTTGACCCAACAAGCCCTCAATTCGGCCAGCGTTGTGAGGAACCTGTCAGCTTACTGGATATTTTCCCCACTTTGGTGGATCTCTGTCATCTGCCTCCTGCTCCCTGGCTTGATGGGGTCACACTGCGCCCGCAGCTGGAGAACCCTGGACAACAGGCTGGCCGCCATGTGTTGACCTGGTTTGATGCTGGCAATGTGGTGCTCACTTCCCGTCATTGGCGCTACCTTCATTATGCTGATGGTTCTGAGGAACTCTACGCCAGTTCCAGGGAGGATCCCGGGCAATGGTTCAATCTGGCCGGACAGCCTCAAATGCACGAGAGACTCCACCGCTTGAGAGCGATGGTTCTTGAGGCAAACTGATTTCAGGGCTGAGGGGTTGTTACTGGTTTGAGGGATTTGATTCGGATATGGCGGTAGCGGACATATTCGGCTGTATGATCGCCACCACCGTGGACTTGGAGAGCGATCTTACCGGTTGATGGATGTCGTATTTCAGTCTCCTGCCACTCCATGATCTTAACCCCATTGATCCAGGTGGTGATATGAGGAGGGTTGCCTTCGATACGGGCTCGACACTCGTTCCACTGACCATGCCGCCAGAATAAAGGCCAGGATTCGGGTAGGATTGGAAAAGGGATGGGGGGATTACCCGTGGGTTGGGTGGTGATGTCTGTGACCTTGTCGGTAAAACTGTAATTGCGAACATGTGGGCGCCCCCCAAGTCCCTCTCCGTAAATGCCCATGACATTGCCACCTGCGTGATAGTCAATCATGGCCTGCCAGGCCTTGCCATCTTCAGTGCTACGCAAAAAGAGTCCGCTATCTGGACCAAAGTCGTTGTTCATCTCCAGGACCACTTCAAAATCACCGTATGTCGTGTCGCTCACGAGGATACCACCATTTCCAGGGACATCCTGTGAGCCGACGATGGCCCCATCCTGAACTTCCCATTTGCCCCCACTCTGGTGATTGCTGGCACGGCTATGACCTGTCTTCGCACTGACGTGCCAGCCACTGAGACTGGATCCATCAAAGAGAGGTTCAAACCCTGACTCATCGGACTGGCTTAGCAAGGACTGGGGAAGGAGACAAACCAGCAGGATTGCTGACAAGTGATATGATTTCATGATTGATTGGTTGATGATTCCAAGGACATTGCCCTGCTTTCGGGTTCAAGCTCAATGATCAAAAAGCGCTCCCAGACAAAAGGTTTGCATTAACCGACATCGGGGTTTAACCAGATCTTACTATGGCAGGTCATAATAAATGGTCCAAGGTCAAGCACATCAAGGGAGCTGTAGATGCCAAGCGTGCTAAAATTTTCTCCAAGCTAAGCCGGGAAATATTTGTCGCGGTGAAGGAGGGGGCCAGTGATGATCCCGATCTGAATCCAAGGCTGCGAATGGTGCTCCTGAAGGCACGTCAGGCCAACATGCCATCGGATAATGTCCAGCGTGCGATTCAGAAGGCGACAGGAGAAGGTGGTCATTCAGTGTTCTTGGATTTGACCTACGAAATATATGGACCGCAAGGTGTGGCTATCATGGCGGAAATCTCCACCGACAACAAAAACCGAACTGCTGCGGAGATTCGCCATATTTTGACCAAGCATGGGGGAGCTATCGCCTCGGCAGGCTCGGTTACCCGGTTGTTTCACCGCAAGGGCCAGATCATGATAGCTCGGGATGAAGCGAGCGAGGAGAAGGTGATGGAGCTTGCGTTGGAGGCAGGAGCGGAAGATTTTCTAGCCGATCCGGAAGGTTATGAAATCATTACGGACCCAAATCAATTTGAGACTGTGCTGCAGACCATCGAGGGGGCAGCGATCCCTACAATGAGCGCGACCGTCACGTTCCTACCCGAGCTACTCTCACCGGTTTCGGTTGATAGCGTCCCTGCAATCCAGAAGTTGATTGATATGCTCGATGATCACGATGATGTCACCAACCTCCATACCAACGTGGAATTCCCTCTGTAGGTCTGATGCGGGTGAGAGTGGCCGCTCTCATGCGGCTCAAGGGTGTTTCTCAACAGGCTGATCGCAACCAGAGGCCTTCATGCTGTGACAAGCAATCCCAACAGATCCCTGCTCAAAGCATGCCTTGAGCGATTGGCTCATGCCGTGATTCAAGCCCCAGGTTGGTTCATCTATCCACAATGCTTTTGTTTTCTGATTTGTGTGGGCTGGACCCTGACACACCTGGAATTCAATACCTCGCGTAGCGATTTGGTGGGGTCCGCTCAGCGTTACCATCGAAATTTTCTGGATTATCAGGCAAATTTTGGCGGGCAAGATGAACTCATCGTCGTTGTCGAGAGCGGGGATTGGCAAAAAAATCGACGGTGGGTCGAGGCACTTGGATCTCGTCTTCAGGCAGAGTCAGACCTCTTTGCCAATGTATTGTATCGTCAGGATTTACTCACCATCGGGCCTACTGCGCTGAGATTGGTGCCAGAGCTGGATACCCTACTGGAGCTTGAGCAAATGCTCATCAGAGCTACCCCTTTTTTGGGTGAGGTGGCGAATATGACCAGCCTGAGCGATTTGTTTTTCTGGGTTAACCTTCAATTTCGCGAGGCATCAGATCGAAAGGCTTCCAGAGATAATCCCTCCTCTGGACCTTCCCTTTTGGTGGAGAGTTTGCCGATGCTCCAGTCCTTGTTGGGCGAGATGCTTCATGCAGTCAAGCACCCTGAAACCCAGCCCTCTGCAAACCTAGCTCTGATGACTATGAGTCCGAGATCAGGGGGAGGAGGTTACCTATCCTTTGATCAAGGTAAAAGCTACTTGCTGCTTGTTCAGCCTAGCCGACCAGAGCTTGAGAAACAGGCGATACGACGACTCAGAGAGCTGGTGAATGCTTTGGTCAGGGAGATTCCAGGGATCAACGTCGGGATCACTGGCAAGCCGGTGATGGAGTTCGATGAAATGACTCAGTCGCGACGCGATACCCTGCTGGCCACCGTGGTTTCCATTGGGTTGGTTTCCTTGATTTTTATTTTTGGCTATCGCGAAGTAGGTCGCCCCATCAAGGCAACCTGTTGCCTGATCATTGCTCTGGGCTACACCCTTGGCTACACCAGCCTGTGTGTCGGGCATTTGAACATCCTGACCATTGCTTTCCTGCCCATGCTGGTTGGGCTTGCCATTGACTTTGGGGTGCACCTGATCACTCGGTTCGAGGAGGAGCTTCTTTTACACGGGGACGCCAGCCGGGCGGCTTACCAGGCCATAGTCAACACTGGTGCGGGTATTGTCACCGGCTGCCTGACCACTGCTGGTGCTTTCTTTGCCATGGCTTTGACTGAGTTCAAGGGGGTCAGGGAAATGGGACTGATCACCGGAGGGGGTATGTTGCTTTCCCTGATTCCGATGATGACCATGCTACCCGCCTGGCTCCTCTCCACCGCGCGATCTTCCAAGAAGCCGTCTTTGCCAGTCCCTGAAGCTGGACACAATGAAGCTGCTCGTGAGTCATCCCGCCCTCATGCGACCTGGCGTGTCTGGGGATGGAGTGCGGCGGTAACCCTTTTAGCCCTTTGGCAAATCCCTCGCGTTTACTTCGATTACAATCTACTGAACCTGCAGAACCCAGATCTCGAATCGGTGCGTTATGAGCATAAGCTCATGAAGGCTACTGATCAATCTGCTCTGTATGGTGCGGTGATTACTCAAACATTGCAGGAAGCTCGCGATGCCTCCCAATCCATCGAGGGCATGAACTCGGTGAAATCAGTCCGTTCTCTAATTCCCCTGCTTGAACCTCTGGAATCCGAGAAACGGAGGATTCTGGAACGTATAGTCGCTCAAGCCTTCACGCTACCAATGGCATCAGCCCGATTAAATCCGCCTGAGAGTCATGAACTCCATCGGGCTATGGTCTACTGCGCTGGCTACCTGCAGGCTGCTTCCACGAAGCTGAAGGGTCGCCAGGATATGGCACAAACCAGGCAGGCTCTCATGGCTCTTAAGGAGCAGATTTCCGAGCTTATCCTGGCGGTTAATCGGCGCGATCCCAAGGAAGTCAGCCAGAGTCTTGGAAGGTTTCAGACCCATCTCTTTACTCAATGGAGCGATATGGTGGAGTGCCTGCGTGCTACTGTTTTGAAAGAATCTCTTCCTATTGCTGACTTGCCGCCCTTTCTTCGTCAGCGATTTCTCGGGGAGGATGGCCGTTTTCTTTTGCAGGTTTTTCCCAAGGAAAACCTTTGGGAACGAAGGCATCAGACCACCTTTATTTCTCAGCTTCGAACCCTTGACAAAGAAGATCTCAACACCCCTGTGATTACCGGCACCCCAGTGCAATTATTTGAATACACCGAACTCCTCAAGCAGAGTTATCTCGAGGCCTCGATTTATGCCCTGCTAGCCATCGTGATCTTGGTGTGGTTTCACTTTGGCAGCCTGCTGACCTTGTGTTTGGCGCTGCTTCCAGTTTTTGTGGGTTGCCTCTGGCTTCTCGGGTGGATGGGCCTGTTTGGCATCCCGTTTAATCCAGCCAACATCATGACCTTGCCGCTGATCCTAGGTATCGGTGTGGCCCATGGGATTCATCTCCTGCATCGTTATCGTGAGGAGTCATTCATTGATTTGCGTTGTTCCAGTACTGGGAGAGCGGTGCTGGTTTCAGCCATGACCACGATGGCTGGTTTTTCCAGTCTCATGCTGGCTGGACACCAGGGTATTGCAAGCTTGGGTCTGGTCATGACTCTAGGTGTCCTCTTTACCTTGATCTCAGCCCTCCTCATTCTGCCCCCCTTGATCACTGTTTTGGCTGAATTTTTGCCTGCAAGTCAGCATTTCAGAGCAAAAAAAAACCAGTGACAGTCTATGGGACTGCCACTGGAAAGTGAGGAACCGAGACCACTTGTTGGGTCAAGGACATCTATAATAGCTAGCAACCTGCTCTGGGAATCGTCAAATCAATTCGACTTTCAGCCTACTCAAATGGTCGCAAAAGAAACCTACAACGATAAAGTTAATCCTGCTTCCGAGGGTATCCTCCATTTGCTTCGATTGAATCACCGATTGACGTCTGTCGGCCAAAACCTATAATTCCTTCAGTGGCAAGTCCCCAAGGCAATCAGGCAAAAGAGAGGTTTCTCGAGTTCATTGACCGCAAGAAATTGAGGTTGACCTCTCAGAGGATGATCATCATCGACGTTGTCTTCAACACCGAGGAGCATTTCACAGCCGACCAGCTGCTTGAGTGGTCTCGTTCGAGAGATGCCTCCATATCCAGGGCAACAGTCTATCGCACATTGCCCCTGCTCACCGAGAGTGGCTTGGTCCACGAAATGGATTTTGGTAAGGATCAGAAATACTACGATCCGAACTACGCAGATCATCCCAATCATCATCATATCATATGCGAGGATTGTGATCGTATCGTTGAGTTTGAAAGTGAAAAAATTGAGCAATTAGAAGGAGAGATAGCCCAGAAGCTGGGTTTTGCGCTCCGATCACAAAACTTGCGTATCACGGCTAATTGCGAGTCGCTCAAGAAAAATGGGAGTTGTGGTCAGAAGGATGCCTGCCGATGAAAACCCTGGGTCAATCCAACCCGATACCCCCCGAAAAAACACAAGACTGCAAACTAGCCTGAATGGGCTTCTTTATGTCCTCCTTTACCGTTCTGTCTGCCTAGCATGGAGCCCAAATCCGACAAAGAATTTCAGGCCATCGAACAAATCAAGGCTATCTGCCATCGCATCGTCAAGGAGATGATGCCGCTACAACCTGCTATTGGTCAATTGCAGCAGCCTGAGATCAGGCAGTCACTTTACGAAACGGTTTACCAACTCACCGGTCAGCTAGAAGCCGTCAAAAAGCAGGTCATCCGTTATGAAAAGGGAGATGATAATCAAATCCTCTGAGCTGCTGCCCTTTCCCCGGTGGTTTGAACTAACCGCTTGAGCCCGTTTTGACTTCAGGTATCGCCATCCTACTGATTTTTGCCTTTGGGTTGATGAGCTTCCTGTTCGCCCTAGCTGAGTCCTCTCTCTTCTCACTCGGTCAGCAGGCGGTCCAGCGATTGCGCCAACGTAAAGCATCTGATGCTGAGTGGATTGTCAACAAATTGAGCAAGCCCAATGGCATAGTCGCTACGCTTGTCTTTGGGAACACCTTGTTCAACTCCGCTATCTGGGCAACGGGTTTGATGATGGTGATCAAAGGTGCTTGGCCCCCCGTTGCGACCCTTGTGGCGCTGGTGCTGATGATCCTTCTGGGTTGTGAGGTTATTCCCAAGGCACTGGCGGTGAGGCTTCCCGAGAAATGGTCTTTGGCGGTCGTTCGCCCCCTGCGATTCATGGAATGGACTGCTCGCCCGTTAGAAAAACTGGCTGACTGGATGGGCGATGCAATCAACCAATGGGCGCCGAAACGTTTACGTGGTGAAATCACTCGAGGCGGCGGTGATTCGGATTATCAGGAGCTACTCGAACTGGGTCATCAGCAGGGAGTGCTTGGCCAGGGGGAAAAGGAAATTATCCAGGAAATAATCGAATTGGACCGGAAGTGCGCCACTGACGTCATGACTCCGCGCAGTCAGGTTAAGGCCATTGCATTTGACATGCCTATTCAAGACATGCGTTCAGAGGCACGTCAGGCATCTTTCAGGCGTATGCCTCTCTACAGCGAGTCTCTGGATCAGATTGTAGGCATCCTTGATACTCGCCTGCTTTTCCTCAATCCCAGTGGAGACCTCTTTGAGTGCACCGAATTGCCTTCATTCGTGCCTGAGTCCATGAATCTACTCGCTCTTTTCAAGAGCTTGCAGCGACAGCGACGAGGTCTAGCGGTGGTTGTGGATGAATTTGGGGGCCTGGCTGGGGTGGTGACCATGGAAGATATTCTGGAAGCCATCCTTGGCCCCATACGCAATGAAAACGAATCAGAAGATTTTGAATTTGAAGTGCTGGCCTCCGGCCTCTGGCGGGTGAGTGGGCTTCTGGAAATCGAGGTTTTCAGGGAGCATTGCCCTGAGTTGGGAGAAGTCCATGAGGTCGATACAATGGGAGGTCTATTCACCATGAAACTAGGTTACGTACCCGATGGAGAGGAAACGGTTCAATATGGTGGACTCAAACTGACTTCCAAAGTGGTAGGGGAGCGAAGAGTCAAGGAGCTACTGGTTGAGCGGCTCAGCGATCATGAAGACAAAAAGCTAACTCGATTTTCAACGACCTGATGAACCTTCTCCTCCTTTTTATTTTTGTGATGGGGCTGGCACTCTCCTTTCTTTTTTCGGGAATGGAGTCAGGCATGCTCTCGACTAATCGGCTCGCTTTGCGAAGGCGGGCTCGCGCTGGCGACCACTCAGCTTCTGCCCTCATGAGTTACTTGGATGAAACCGAGTCTTTTCTTTGGACTGTTTTGGTAGGCAACACGCTTGCCAACCTCATGATTGTTGCTCCCCTCCTGCTTGGGCTTCGAGCTCTTTTGCCAACCCAGCCATGGCTTTCGGGACTCTCTCTGGTGCTGTTGCTGTTGTTGCTTTACACCTTTTGTGATCTCTTTCCAAAACTGCTCTATCGCCGGTTTCCAGACTCCTTAACGATTGGTTCCATCGGTCCTTACCGTTTTTTTCATGGTCTGCTTGCCCCTGTAGTCTTCCTGGTATCCGGGTTCGCTGACCTGATGCTCAAGGTGAGTGGAGGGAAGGCTCTCAATGCCCGTCTTTTTACGAATCGAGAAGAAATGCGTCAGGTCATGGCTCATTCGAGTCAAAACCTGACCATGGAGGAAAAGTCCATGATCGACAGGGTGATGGATTTGCAGAGTCGCTCCTTAGCTAGTGTCATGACCCCCATGAATCAGACCACATGCCTGAACCGTGATCAGACCATCCTCGAGGTGGTCAAGATTGCGCAAGAGAGGGCTCTGACCCGCTTCCCTGTATTGGGAATACAGGAAGGTAAAACAGTTGTGGTTGGTGCCTTTCACCTCAAGGCCATGTTGCATGACTGGGAAAATCATTGCGACGAACTGGTTGGTGATCACTTGACCGGTGTGATGCGTTTGCCCTCAGAGCTGTCTGCGGATGAAGCGTTACGAAAAATGCAGGCATCTGGCCAGCGAGTTGCCTTGGTGGTGAAAGCTGATCAAAAGGAACTGGGGTGGGTGAATCTGCGTGATATTCTCAAGACTGTGTTTGGTGAAGTGAATCTTTGAGCATGGAAGAATCCGGATCCATATGGATTTTGATGCAAGTGGGCTTTGTGCTCTTGCTGGTTGCCCTGAATGGATTTTTTGTGGCAGCCGAATTTGCCTTGGTTAAAATCAGGGAGTCACAGATCAAGCCATTGATTGATGAGGGCAATCGCAAGGCTCTCATGACACGGCGAGTGCTTGAGCACTTGGATGCTTCGCTCAGTGCCTGCCAGCTTGGGATCACCTTGGCTAGCCTGGCTCTAGGATGGGTTGGAGAACCGGTCTTTGCGGCCTTGCTTGAACCGGTCATGGAATCAATGCACATCGAGTCGGAGGGCCTCAAACACAGCCTCTCCTTTCTGTTTGGGTTTTCGGTGATCACTTTCCTTCATATCACCGCTGGAGAGCAGGCTCCCAAATTACTGGCAATACAAAAGCCACTCCCAACTTCGCTTTGGATTGCTAAGCCGCTTTGGTGGTTCAGTAAGTTATCCTATCCTTTCATCTGGGGCTTGAATGAAGCCTCCAACAAGATGCTGCGTTGGGTAGGCGTTGAGGCAGTTTCAGAGCATGAACTAAGCCATTCCGAAGAGGAGCTGAGGATGTTGATCGCCGATACCCATCGCCAGCAAGGTGGCACCCTTCTGGAGCGAGAAATTGTTTTCAATGCCATGGAATTGCGGCAGCGCTTGGTGAGGGAAGTTATGCAGCCTCGACCGGAAATTGTCTTCCTTTCCACTGACATGACCATGGAACAATGTCTTGAGGTGATGGACAGGGAGCGTTACTCGCGCTACCCGCTTTGCCTTGATGCCAATCCCGATCAGGCCATAGGCGTGGTTCATTTTAAGGATGTACACGTTTCCCGAGATCGTCTGCTCCAGGCTGGTGACCTGAAGCAGATATCCCGGAAAATCATTCACCTCTCTGAGACAGCACGTCTGGAAAAAGCACTCCAGCTTTTCCTGAGACACAAGCTTCACCTTGGGATGGTTGTGGATGAGTATGGGACGACTGTCGGGATGATTACCTTGGAGGATGTACTCGAGGAGCTGGTAGGAGAAATTCAGGATGAATTCGACCAAGAAGTCCCCATGATTATCACCCATCAGGGCGGTTCTTTTGACGTGATGGGGCAATGCCCCCTGCATGACCTTTCAGAGATCCTCGGGACCGAAGTGCAAGAGGAAGGCATCAACACCGTCAGTGGTTGGCTGACACAGCAATTGGGTTCTTTTCCCAAGGTGGGTGATGAGGTCTTGCGGCATGGTTTTCGTTGGCAGGTTGTGAAAATTTCAGGCCATCTCATTGAGCGTTTGCGCCTCGAGCCGGTTGCCGAACCTACCGATGATTGATTGTCTTGCTCCGACCGCCTGATGTAGCCTTTTCTGCAATGAGCCATGTTGAACTGCCACTGGAGGCTGAGGTCGTTATCGTCGGAGGAGGTATAGCTGGATGCAGCGTTGCCTATCATCTTGTCCAGCTGGGCATCAAAGATGTGGTCTTGCTCGAGCAGAATCAATTAGCTGGCGGAACCACTTGGCATGCAGCGGGCATGGTCGGCCGCCTTAGGACATCCAACAGCCTGACGCGAATCAATCAATACAGTGCTGAATTATACGCTGGGCTTGAGGCGATCACAGGTCTCCCAACGGGGTGGAAGCAGGTGGGTAGCCTCGTGATGGCAACCAATCTGGAGCGTATGAAACAACTCCACCGGACAGCTGCCATGGCATCCTACCTGGGTGTTGAAGCCCACATGATTAGTGGGGATGAGGCCAGAGAGAAATGGCCTCTGATGCAAACCTCAGATGTGAAGGGAGCGGTCTGGTTGCCCGGTGATGGCAAGGTCCTCCCCAAGGAAACAGCTCTTTCTCTGGCCCAAGGCGCTCGAATGGGCGGGGCGCGTTTGTTTGAGCAGGTGCCGACCGATGCTATCTTGCATGAAGGGGGGCGTGTCACTGGGGTTAGGACCGCTTATGGTTCTATTGCCGCGCGGCAAGTTGTCCTTGCCTGTGGTATGTGGTCCAGGCAGTTGGGCAAAACCTGTGGTGTCTCCATCCCTCTGGCCCCCGTAGAACATCATTATGTCGTTTCCAATCCCATTGAGGGAGGGCGTGACGACTTGCCATGCTTGAGGGACCCCGATCACGCAATCTATTTGCGCGGAGAGGGGGACAAGGTATTGCTTGGGGCCTTCCAGGCTTACACAAAACCCTGGCTTGTGGATCCTATCCCCAGTGATTTTTCATTCGATCTCTTGGAGCCGGACTGGGAAAAATACCAAGACCCACTTGCCGCAGGCGAGCGGAGGGTACCCGCGCTCTCTAAGGTAGGCTATGAGCGCTTTGTCAACGGACCTGAGAGTTTCACTCCAGACAATCAATTTCTTCTGGGCGAGACGCCTGAACTGGAAGGGCTTTTTGTCTCTGCTGGATTTAACTCCGCTGGGATCGCCTGTGCTGGGGGTGCAGGCAAAGAGCTGGCCCTTTGGATGGTGCACGGAGAGCCGAGCATGGATCTGTGGTCTGTGGACATTCGTCGATTTGGTCCTTGGGCCAGTAACCAACGATTTTTGCGCGATCGTATCACCGAAGTGCTTGGCTTGCATTACCAGATGGCCTGGCCCAACCGTGAGATGGTGACTGCCCGAAACCTGCGAACCACACCCATCCATGCTCACCTGGCAGCAGCTGGTGCCTGTTTTGGTGCCAAGGGAGGTTGGGAACGTCCGAATTGGTTTGGGGTCCCTGGCTCTTCCCCTGAGGTTTCTTACTCATTTGAAAGACAGAATTGGTTCCAGGCTCATGCGCTGGAACACCGTGCGGCTCGGGAAGGGGTGGCCCTGTTTGATCAATCTAGTTTTGCCAAACTTCGCATCCAGGGAAGAGATGCCCTCAAGGTGCTTCAATGGTTGTGTGCCAATGAAGTGGATGTGCCAGTGGGAAGGACAGTTTACACTGGTATGCTCAATGATCGTGGCGGCTACGAGTCCGATCTAACCCTTGTGCGTCAAGGAGAAGAGGATTTTTATCTGGTGACCTCGACCACTCAGGGACAGCATGATGCGCACTGGATCAGGCGTCATGCTCCAAGCGGATCTCATTTTTCTCTAGTCGATATCAGCTCCAGCATCGGAGTGCTGAGTGTCATGGGGCCACAATCGACGGCATTTTTGCAAGCTCTGACTGACGCTGACCTAAGCGATTCATCCCTTGGTTTTGGTAGGGCTCGTCAAATTGGGCTGGGTATGGCCACGGTTTGGGCTGTGGGCCTTTCCTATGTTGGGGAACCAGGCTGGGAGCTACATATTCCCATCGATCAGATGGCATCGGTCTATCTCACGCTGATGGAGCGTGCTCAATCAGCCCCCATTCAACATGCCGGTCACTATGCCATTCAGTCTCTGCGTATAGAAAAGGGATTTCGTGCTTGGTCAGCTGAGCTTTCGCCCGATGACAACCCACTTCAAGCTGGTTTGGGTTTTGCCGTGAGTTGGGACAAAAAAGGGGGCTTTAAGGGACGTGAGGCTCTCCTGAATTTAAAGGAAACCAAAGCACTTGATCGTCGACTTGTCCTCTTTCAGTTGGAGGATCCTGATCCCATGCTTTGGGGGGGAGAAATCATCCTTCGAGATGGCCAGCCTGTTGGCTACACCACCTCGGCAGCCTATGGACATAGCGTCGGGGCTTCGGTTGCCATGGGCTATGTGCGTGCCAACCCTGATGCCAGCGAGAGGGTTCATCTCACTGAACGCTTCCTCGCGGGAAATTTTCAGCTGCAGGTAGGGGAACACCTGCATCGCGCCCAGGCCCATTTACGTCCTCTGCTCTAGTGAAACGACGCTTTTCATCCTCATGCATCATTTGAGCTGATGAGGAGTTTGGATTCCTGCCCGATGGGTTTCCCCTGGAGCTGATTCAGATAAGAGGCTTCCAGCCTTCTTGGTAATCCCTTTCCCAGAGAGCCTCTGCCTCGGGCTGATTGAGGATACGCCTCTCTTTAGGATCGAAATGAATGGTTTGGCTGGTACGGTAGGCCATATTACCCAGATGGCAGAGAAGGGTGCTAATCTGCCCAACCTCAATCTCAGAGTTGGGTCGCTTCCCCGACCGAATGCATTCAAAAAAGTTGCCCATATGGCCTAAGTCGCCTCCCTCTCCCTTGTGGGATTCCAGTGACTTGCCATCCAGATCGAAGACCTCATAGCCAGTGCCGTTGATGGCGAGCATACCCTTGGTGCCGTAGAAACGGACGAAATCGTTAGCTTCACTCCTTCGTGGGTGGCAGCTGCTTCCATCCCAAGATGCCCCTTTGCTCCCAAAATCGTAGGTGGCGATGGCCGTATCGGGTGTTTCCTGGTCGTCATCATGGTGATAACGCCCTCCGTTATAGGTCACCTTGATGGGATAATCGACCTGCAAGCCCCATCGAGCCAGATCCAGGGCATGGATCCCATTGTTACCTAATTCACCATTGCCCCAATGCCAGTGCCAATGCCAATTGTAGTGCACCAGGTTGTCCTTGAAAGGGCGGCGGGGAGCTGGTCCCTGCCAAAGGTCGTAATTCAAATGTGGCGGTGTGGGAATCGGATTACCCTTGCCAATAGACCCCCTGGCATTGTCATACCAGCATCGAGCGAAGGTGGTTTCCCCAATGACGCCGGCGTGAAGTCTCGCCATGGCCTCCTGAATGGCTGGCCAACTCCGCCGCTGGTTGCCCATTTGAACCACGCGACTGTGTTTCCGGGCAGACTGCACCATCCAGATGCCTTCCTGAGGGTTATGGCTGCCCGGTTTTTCCACATACACATGTTTCCCTGCCGAGCAGGCCAGGATGCTCGCCGGGGCATGCCAGTGGTTGCAGGTCGCGATCATCACTGCATCTAATTCCTTGTCATCAAGCATACGCCTGAAATCAGCAACCCCTTTGGGCTTTTGGGGCTGGCTTTTGGCAGCTGCCTCAATGGCCTGACTGATTCTTTGCTGATCCACATCGCAAACGTAGGCAAGTTCTACGTGGGGAAGGGCTAGGGCTGCGCGCACGTGAGCCATGCCTCGTCCAAGGCCCATGACCCCTACCCGCACGCGCTGGCTAGCCTGCGCTGCTGCTTTGGAGGGTGCCACATGCAAACTCCCCAGTGTGGTGGCGCTCAGGCTGGCCAGGGAACTTCGCTTCAAGAATGAGCGTCGATTCATTGAAAATGCTTTCATTTGGTATGGCCTGCACTTTATTTGGTTCCCGATGGGCTGGCAAAGCTTAAACACAGCCCCCAATCACTCGTGTTTGGAAGTCACGCGGAGGGTCAGGAGGGCCTGTCAAGGAGTGGGTCTCAAGGCGAGAGATGGAAAGCGACCTTTTTTTTGGAAAATCGCGTTGACAGATAGTAGGGGTGTCCTTATTTTCCCCCCCTCTAAGATTGGCTAGAGACCTTCGCCACGAACCCCGGCTGAAACTGACTAGTGGGTTAGTGGTGAATTTTCGTCTGGCCTATCTGGGCTCCTGAGCCTCCGGAGAAAATATTTGGCCCATGTAGCTCAGTTGGTAGAGCACATCCTTGGTAAGGATGAGGTCACCGGTTCAAGCCCGGTCATGGGCTCCATTTTTTAACTGAAGACTGGAAATAAAACATAATCGCTAAGGAAATCGCATGGCAAAAGAAGCGTTTCAAAGAACCAAACCACACGTTAACGTCGGAACCATTGGGCACGTTGACCACGGCAAGTCCACCCTCACAGCTGCAATTGTTGCAGTGCAGGCACGTAAGAATCTGGCCACCCCTATCTCTTACAAGGACATCACCAAGGGCGGCACCGTGCGTGACGACTCTAAAACTGTTACCATCGCTGTTTCCCACGTGGAATACGAGAGTGACACCCGTCACTACGCCCACGTCGACTGTCCTGGTCACGCCGATTACGTTAAGAACATGATCACCGGTGCTGCACAGATGGATGGCGCCATTTTGGTGGTCAGTGCAGCCGATGGCCCAATGCCCCAGACCCGTGAGCACATCTTGTTAGCTCGTCAGGTAGGCGTTCCTTCCATCGTGGTCTTCCTCAACAAATGCGATTTGGTCGACGATGACGAGTTGCTGGAGCTGGTTGAAATGGAAGTTCGCGAACTGCTCTCCAAATACAAATTTCCAGGCGATGACGCTGCGGTGATCCGTGGCACCGCAACCGGTGCTCTAGAAGGTACCGACGTGGGCGAAAAATGCATTGCTGACTTGCTTGCTGCCCTCGATGAGAAGGTGGAACTTCCTGAGCGTGAAGTAGATAAGCCTTTCTTGATGTGTATTGAGGACGTCTTCAACATTGAAGGTCGTGGCACAGTGGTAACGGGTCGTGTCGAGCGCGGTGAGCTCACCAAGATGAGCGAAGTCGAAATTGTGGGTCTGCGTGAGACCCGCAAGACGACAGCGACAGACATCGAAATGTTCCGCAAGTTGCTCGATAGTGCTTCTGCGGGTGATAACGTCGGTGTTTTGCTCCGAGGCGTTAAAAAGACAGACGTTGAGCGCGGTATGGTGCTTGCTAAGCCAGGTTCCATCACCCCTCATACCAAATTCAAAGCCGAGGTTTATGTCCTTTCCAAGGATGAAGGTGGCCGTCACACGCCATTCTTTAATAACTACAGGCCTCAGTTCTACTTCCGCACCAGTGATGTTACCGGTACAGTTACCCTAGGTGATGGAGTTGAGATGGTCATGCCTGGAGACAATGTCTCGGTGAACATTGAATTGATTGCTCCAGTTGCCATGGAGAAAGGCCAGCGTTTTGCTATCCGTGAGGGTGGGCGAACCATCGGTGCCGGCGTGGTTGCTGAGGTGATCGAATAAGAATCACAATCAATGTGGTTGGGTGAGGGCTGTGCCTTCACCCAACCTGTGTGTTTTGCAAGGCGTACCTGTGAAAATGGGTCACGCCTCGGTTTTTCGGGTTAGGGCGGTAGCTCAATTGGTAGAGTAGCGGTCTCCAAAACCGTCGGTTGGGGGTTCGAGTCCCTCCCGCCCTGCCACCTAAGCGCAAGCCTGGGGAGCAAAGATGAAAACCAATGGTTTTCTCGTATCGAAAAACCTTGAAGTGGTTTTAAGGAGGGGTGGCAGAGCGGTTGAATGCGGCGGTCTTGAAAACCGCTTTTCGAGAAATCGAAACGGGGGTTCGAATCCCTCCCCCTCCGCCACCGGATAAAATTTTGATAAAGTGGACAAGACGTGGATAAGTCATACATTGCAATCATAGTTTTGGCAGTTGTCTTTGCATTCCTTTGGAAGAAAGGATATGTGGCAGCTCTGGCCAGATTCTCGGGTGAAACCAAACAGGAACTGCTTAAATGCAGCTGGCCGTCGGCTGAGGAACTTAAGGGTTCCACCATCGTGGTCGTGGTGGCTACCTTGTGTATTGCAGTATTCACCTTCTTTTCTGATTTCTTGGTGCAAGGGGGCCTCAAATGGCTGCTCAAACTAACCAACTGAAGATTTTCTGATGAAAAGCCAGTGGTTCGTCATTCATACCCTCTCGGGTCAGGAGCAGAAAGTGAAGAATACCCTCGAAAAGCGTCTCAAAGCCGAGGAGATGGAGGAGTATATTTCTGAAATACTCGTTCCGATGGAAAAAGTCGTTGAAATCCGAAGCGGAAAGAAAATTGTCTCCAACCGCAAGCTTTGTCCTGGTTATGTGTTCATCAACATGGTCTTGCTGGACGATCAACAGCGCATCATCGACCGTCCTTGGTATTTCATACGCGAAACACAGGGAATCATTGGTTTTGTGGGTGGTAACAATCCCTCACCCACTGCGGATGAGGAGATTGAGGCCATCAAGGCTCAAATCAGCGATGCTGAGGATGTTGAGAAGCCCAAGGTTGATTTCGAAGTGGGCGAGACCATTAAGATCAACGATGGGCCCTTCCTTAACTTCAGTGGGGTCATTGAAGAAGTCGAGCCAGAGCGTGGTAAGCTGAAAGTGACTGTCAACATTTTCGGACGTAACACTCCGGTAGAACTTGAATATTGGCAGGTTGAAAAATCATAAAAATTTATGGCTAAAAAAGTTACAGGAATGATCAAACTCCAGATTCCGGCAGGTCAGGCAAATCCTGCGCCTCCGGTTGGACCCGCCCTGGGTCAGCAGGGAGTGAACATCATGGGTTTCTGCAAGGAGTTCAATGCAAGGACCAAGGATCAAGCAGGTTTGGTCATCCCGGTGGTCATCACTGTCTATCAGGACAAATCGTTCACCTTCATTACCAAATCTCCGCCCGCAGCTGTCTTGCTCAAAAAAGCAGCAGGCATCGCTTCAGGATCCAAGATGCCCAACAAGGAGAAGGTAGGCAAAGTCACTCCCGATCAAATTAAAGACATTGTTAAGACCAAATTTAAAGATCTTAACGCCCGTAACGAGGATGCCGCTTTCAATATTATTGCGGGAACAGCTCGTAGCATGGGAATCGAAATCAAAGAATAACAATCAACGCGGGAGGGTTTCTCAACAGCCCGCATGAACCGCCAATCAATATGTCAAGTAAGCGATACAGAAAAGCTCTGGAACTGGTTGACGCAACCAAACAATACACGTTGGCAGAGGCGCTGGAAGTCCTCAAGAAAATGCCAGCTACCAAATTCGATCAAACTGTGGAGATTGCCATTAAATTAGGCGTTGATCCTCGGCAGTCCGATCAAATGGTGCGCGGTACCGTGCCCCTGCCACATGGAAGTGGTAAAAATGTCAGAGTGCTTGTGTTCACCAGTGGTGGTGAATCAGAGCAGGCCGCCAAGGACGCGGGTGCTGAATATGTGGGGTTTGACGAGTACATCAAGAAAGTTAGCGAAGGCTGGGTTGATTTCGATGTCGCCATAGCCACGCCCGCTGCGATGGCCGAAGTCAGGAAGTTGGGTCGTGTGCTCGGTCCTCGCGGGTTGATGCCCAACCCCAGGACAGGAACCGTAACCGATGACACAGCCAAAGCTGTCACTGAAGTGAAGGCTGGTCGTGTCGAATTTAAGATCGACAAAACTGCCAACCTTCACGTCCCAGTTGGCAAGGTTTCCTTTGATGCCAATCAACTGTCTGACAATATCATGGCCTTGGTTGATGCCGTCAGCAAATCCAAGCCCAGCAGTGCCAAGGGAGCTTTCCTCCTCAGCTGTACTGTCAGTGCCACCATGAGCCCCGGGCTTGCACTCGACCTCAAGTCACTCCAGCAAGCAGCCGCTGCCGCCTAACCAACACAACCTCAACGAATCAAATCATGCGCGAAGCCAAAAAGAACATCAGTGCTGAATACCTGGAGAGGTTGAATGCTTCCCCTTATTTCATCGTCGTCGAATATCAGGGCCTGAAGGTGGATCAGTTCGCCAATCTCCGTGAGCGCTTGGACGGCGCCAAGGCAGAACTCCATGTTGTTAAGAATCGAATTTTCAACATTGCCGCTAAAGAGGCCGGTGTGGAAGCGGATCTGGCTGGAGACCTCAAAGGACAAGTTGCGGTCGTCACTGGCGAATCCGAAATCAGTGCTGCAGCCAAAATCGTCAAGAATTTTGAATCAGAGTTTGAAAAACCGAGCATCAAGTTTGGTTACATGGGTGCGACTCGGCTTGAAGCAGCAGAGGTCAAGGTCATTGCTGATCTGCCGCCATTGGAAACACTCAGAGGCAAAATCCTCGGAGTCCTCCAAGCGCCTGCACAGAAGCTTGCAGTCCTACTCAACACTCCAGCCAGTCAGTTGGCTCAGGTCATCAAGGCCAAATCCGAAAAAGGCTGAAGCTAGGAAAACACAACCCTTTCGTCCTCTCCACTTTTGGTGGGTTGGCGGATAACAAACCAACAAAAACCAATAAACATGTCGGGTCACGGGCCGTGGCTTTAAATCATTTCTGGCCGGAAATGGCGACAACCAAACATTATGGCAGACTTAGAAAAGTTGATTGATGAATTGAGCCAGCTGACGGTCATGGAGGCCGCTGATCTGGTGAAGCAACTGGAAGAAAAATGGGGTGTCAGCGCTGCTGCACCTGTCGCAGTGGCCGCAGCTGCTGGCGGAGACGCTGGCGGTGGTGCCGCTGCCGAAGAAAAATCTGAATTCGATGTGATCCTCGCCTCGGTTCCTGGTGACAAGAAGATTGCTGTCATTAAGGCTGTCCGTGAGGTCAAGGCCGGTTTGGGCCTTGCCGATGCCAAGAAGGTCGTCGAAGGTGCTCCAGCCCCGCTACTCGAAGGAGTCAGCAAGGATGAAGCCGAAGAGGCCAAGAAGAAGCTGGAAGCAGCTGGCGCGGGTGTCGAACTGAAGTAAAACACCTTTTGATTGGACGCGGAATTTGAACAAAACGTCTCATTCCGCGTCCAAACCTCTTCAGTCATATCACTTTTGTTGCGAGCTGAAGCGACACGAGGCTTAAAAAGTCAATATCAGCAAGTCCGCAAGCACTCATTCAAGGAGAGCTGCGGACCTGTTTCGTCTACAATTTAAATAGGGCCTTATGGTCCATGTGCGTTAAAGATTATCAAAGATCACTATGCCATCCAAAACTTCTGAGAGAATCAATTTCGGAAAAATTAAAGAGGTTATCACACCTCCTAACCTGATCGAAGTCCAGAACAACTCTTATGCCGAGTTCCTGCAATCTGAGATCGATCCCAAAAAACGCGAAAACCTCGGCCTCCAAGCCGTATTCAACGAAGTTTTTCCAATTGAAAGTTATGATGGCAAATGTGTGCTTGAGTTCAGTCACTATGAGATTGGTGAACCCAAACTCGATTGGCTCGAATGCCTCCGCGAGGGGGTGACATTTGGTGCGCCACTCCACGTGATCTTCCGCCTGCGTGACGAGCAGGGGACCAAAGAAGAAAAAGTGTTCATGGGTGAATTACCCTTGATCACCCCCCAGGGGAGTTTCGTGATCAACGGGGCTGAACGTGTCATTGTCAGCCAGCTTCACCGTTCTCCTGGTCTTGCTTTTGAGGCAACACAGCATCCCAACGGCAAGACAATGCACTCATTCAGGATTATCCCTGATCGAGGCTCTTGGTATGAGGCCCAATTTGATACCAACGATCTTTTGTTTGTTTACCTGGACCGCAAGAAGCGTCGCCGGAAATTCCTGACCACTACCTTTTTCCGGGCACTGGGGTATGGCTCTGATGCCGACATCCTGCGTCTATTCTATGACATTGAGGAGGTTTCCCTGAAGGCTGCAACCAAGATGGAGGACATTCAGAACATGGTTCTGATCGAAGATGTGCTCGATTTGGACAAAGGAGCTGTGGTTGCCCGCGCCTTCGAGCCTCTTTCTGCGGCAGTGGTCAGAGAAATCGCCAATCTTGGCCTCAAAAAAATCAAGGTGGTAGATACCAGTGTTGATGAAGGTATCATCATCAAATGCCTCAAGAAGGATCCAACCACCAACGAGGAAGAGGCCCTCAAGGATATCTATCGCCGCCTCCGTCCTGGTGATCCACCCACCGCAGCTAACGCAAGAGCACTGCTCAAACGCCTCTTCTTTGATGCCAAGCGCTACGACCTTGGCCGAGTCGGTCGTTATAAAATTTCCCAAAAACTCAACCTCGATCCCAAGAATGATTCTAGGGTGCTGGAAAAAGAAGATTTGGTTGCAGCAACCAAGTACCTGCTGAGTCTCAAAAAGGGAGAAGGTACTCTAGACGACATCGATCATCTAGGCAGTCGCCGAGTCAGGACTGTTGGAGAATTGCTTGCCAACCAGTGCCGCGTTGGCTTAGCGCGCACCGAGCGCTTGGTTAAGGAGAGGATGACCCTCTTCGATCAGGGCTTGGATACCATGACTCCTCAAAAATTGATCAATCCCAAGGCGCTCTCTGCTGTGATTCGAGACTTTTTCGGCCGCAGTCAGCTCTCGCAGTTCATGGATCAGATCAATCCTTTGGCGGAGTTGACCCACAAGCGTCGTCTCTCAGCCCTTGGTCCCGGTGGTTTGAGTCGAGATCGTGCAGGTTTTGAAGTGCGCGATGTCCATCCATCTCATTACGGCCGCATCTGCCCCATTGAAACCCCTGAAGGTCCAAACATTGGCTTGATTGCCTCTTTGGCCACCTTTGCCCGAGTCAATGATTTTGGTTTCATCGAAACGCCATATCGGAAAGTTGAAAAGGGAAGGGTCACCAGCCATCTCGATTACCTGACTGCAGACCGAGAAGAGCAATTCATTGTCGCTCAGGCCAATGCCCCGATTGACGAAAAGGGCAAATTCATCAACGAACGGGTCATGTGCCGTTGCAAGGGAGACTTTATTGATGTCCCTCCTGATCGGGTTGATTACATGGATGTTTCGCCCAAGCAGCTGGTTTCGGTCGCAGCCGGGTTGATTCCATTCTTGGAACACGATGATGCCAACCGCGCTCTGATGGGATCGAACATGCAACGTCAAGCGGTGCCATTGCTTGTCACCGAAGCCCCATTGGTTGCCACTGGCCTTGAAGGCAAGGTAGCTCAGGATTCTCGAGCCGTCCTCGTGAGCGAGTCCAATGGTGTCGTGGCCTCAGTCACCGGTAGTCAGATTGTCATCACCAATGATGGCGCGATGCCCGAGGGTAAGAAAAAGCTCAAGCATGATCCAGCCAGCGGAGTTTACGTCTACCGACTTCGCAAGTTCATGCGTTCCAATGCTGCCACCTGTATCAACCAAAAGGCTCTGGTTCACAAAGGTCAGAAAGTGAAGTCAGGTGACCCCATTGCCGACGGTCCATCCACTGAGAATGGCGAGCTGGCCTTGGGCAAAAATGTTCTCTGTGCGTTCATGCCATGGAACGGTTATAACTTCGAGGATGCCATCCTGATCAGCCAACGCATCGTCAAGGATGACGTTTACACTTCCATCCACGTGGATGAATTTGAAGTCAGTGCCCGCGACACCAAACTTGGGCCCGAGGAAATCACCCGAGACATTCCTAACCTTGGTGAAGAAGCTTTAAAGAATCTTGGACTTGATGGCGTCATTCGTGTTGGCGCAGAGATCAAACCGGGAGACATCCTAGTCGGCAAGATCACACCGAAAAGTGAGACTGAGTTGGCTCCGGAAGAGCGGTTGCTCCGAGCCATTTTTGGTGAGAAAGCCGCTGATGTGAAAGATACATCCCTCAAGGTTCCCTCTGGAACTTACGGCATTGTTATGGATGTTAAAGTCTCCTCCAAGAAGGAGTCCGATCGGTCCATGACTCGCTCTGTCAGCTCTGAGGCCAAGAAACACACCAAGCAGGTTGAGGATGAGCACAAAAAGAAGGCTGATGATCTTCGGGAGCAGCTCACTGAGTCACTCAGTAACATTTTGTTGGGAGAGAAGATTCCCTTGGATGTGGTCAATTCGGAAACCGGCGAAATCATCATTCCAGCTAACCGCAAGATCACCAAAACACTGTTGCGTAAATTAGCCAGCGTCTACGATCGGATCGAAATTGATCCGTCTCCTATTCGCAATAAGATCAACGAAATCATCAGCGCCTATAAGAAGCGCTTTGATGATCTCCAGATGCAGCATGACGAAGAGATGGAGCGGGTGGAATCGGGTGATGACCTTGAAACAGGGATCGTCAAGTCGGTTAAGGTTTACATTGCCTCCAAACGCAAGCTTTCGGTTGGTGATAAGATGGCAGGGCGCCACGGTAACAAAGGTGTCGTGGCTAAGATAGTCGCTGAGGAAGATATGCCTTATCTGGCTGATGGAACGCCTGTTGATATTGTGCTGAATCCGCTTGGGGTGCCCTCACGCATGAATGTGGGGCAGCTTTTGGAGACGCATCTTGGCTGGGCTGCCAAGGTTTTGGGAATCAAGTTTGCCACGCCTGTCTTTGACGGTATCAAGGAATCAGAGGTGCGTGGATACCTCAAGGATGCCAACTTGCCAGATCATGCCAAAATTCACCTCTACGATGGTCGCACCGGTGATCGTTTCGACCAGGAGGTGGTTGTCGGTTACATTTACATGCTCAAACTGGGGCACCTTGTCGCTGACAAGATTCATGCTCGAGCCGTGGGTCCCTACTCACTGGTCACCCAGCAGCCGTTGGGCGGTAAGGCGCAATACGGAGGGCAGCGATTTGGAGAGATGGAAGTTTGGGCCATGGAAGCCTATGGTGCAGCTTATGCACTCCAAGAGCTCCTGACTGTCAAATCGGACGATGTTCAGGGTAGAACGCGCATCTATGAAAGCATCGTCAAGGGTGATAACTCCCTCGATGCCGGCGTGCCGGAATCCTTCAACGTGCTGGTCAAGGAAATTCAATCCCTTGGCATGGATGTCAATGTGGGATACGAACCTGAGGAAATAGATCCCGATGCGGAATTACGATCCATTCCATCCAGTCTTTCAGCCATGGGGTGATGGTACTGTCTCATAACTAGAAAACTTCTTCGCAAGGATTTAATAATGATTGAAAGCAGAAACAGCACCCGTGAATTGTTTGGCCTGGATCAGGTGAACATGGTGGACCATATCAGCATCAGTGTGGCTTCGCCCGAATCCATACGCTCCTGGTCCAAAGGAGAGGTCAAAAATCCGGAAACAATCAACTACCGCACATTCAAACCTGAAAAAGGGGGTCTTTTTTGTGAGCGCATCTTTGGTCCTGTCAAAGACTGGGAGTGCTCCTGCGGTAAGTACAAGCGTATCAAACATCGTGGCGTTGTGTGTGATCGTTGCGGTGTTGAGGTCACTCTTTCCAGGGTCAGGCGTGAGCGCATGGGCCATATTGAGTTGGCCGTACCTGTTTCGCATATCTGGTTTTTCAAGTGCATGCCTTCCAGGATCGGCTTGATACTGGACATGACTGCTCGCGATCTAGAGCGCGTTGTCTATTACGAGGACTACTTGGTGATCGATCCCGGAACCACACCGTTGAAAGCCCATCAGCTCCTCAGTGAGATGGAATATCGCGAAGCTCGTGAAACATACGGCAGCGACGCTTTTGAGGCTGAGATGGGTGCTGGGGCAGTCAGACGTGCTCTCGAGGCAGTGGATTTGGCTCAGCAGATTGATGAGTTGCAGGTGGCCATGACCGAGACTCGCAGCAAGCAGATCAGGAAGAAACTAGCCAAGCGAATCAAGCTCTTTCAGGGATTCCAAGCCAGCAAGACTCGTCCCGATTGGATGATTTTGGTTGTTTTGCCTGTCATACCTCCTGACCTCAGGCCACTCGTGCCTCTGGAAGGTGGGCGATTCGCCACTTCCGATCTGAACGATCTCTATCGACGGGTGATCAACCGAAACAATCGCCTCAAGAATCTTCTTCAGCTCAAGACCCCTGAGGTAATCATCAGGAATGAAAAACGCATGCTTCAGGAAGCTGTTGATGCGTTGTTTGACAATGGGCGTCATGGTAGGGCAGTCACCGGTGCAGGCAACCGCCCGCTGAAATCACTCAGTGACATGCTCAAGGGCAAGAGCGGCCGCTTCCGACAAAACTTGCTTGGTAAGCGCGTCGATTATTCTGGGCGATCAGTCATCGTGATTGGGCCTGAGCTCAAACTCAACCAGTGCGGTCTACCCAAGAAAATGGCTCTGGTCCTTTTCGAGCCTTTTATTATCCGTCGACTGAAGGAACTTGGCTACGTCCATACTGTTCGTTCTGCCAAGAAGATGATCGAACGCCAGTCTCCCGAGGTGTGGGATATTCTTGAAGAGGTGACCATGGGGCACCCAGTGCTTCTCAACCGTGCTCCGACCTTGCACCGACTCTCCATTCAGGCTTTTGAGCCTGTGTTGATCGAAGGTGAGGCTATCCGCGTTCATCCGCTGGTTTGTACCGCCTACAATGCTGACTTTGATGGTGACCAAATGGCCGTCCACGTACCGCTTTCTGTGGAAGCGCAGATGGAAGCGCGGCTTCTGATGATGGCCCCTAACAATATTTTCAGTCCGTCCAGTGGGAAGCCTATCATGACCCCGACCCAAGATATTACCTTGGGTTGCTACTATGTGACCGCAGAACCTCGAGAGCAGAGGAAAAAAGGTCATCGCCTGAACTTCTTTGGTTCGAAAGAAGAGGTCATCTTCGCTTTCGACGATGGCGAGTTATCCACTCATTCAAGGGTCATGCTTCTCAATCCTGACTATGGCAATGACACTGTTTATGGAGATAAAGATAAGAAGGTCATTGAGACCACGGTTGGCAGGGTTGTCTTCAGTGAGATCTGGCCGACTGAGCTAGGTTTTCCAAACCGACCGATCGGTAAAGGACAGATCGGCGATTTGATTTGGAATTGTTACAAGGTTTGCGGCCATCAAGAGACAGTTAGAACACTGGATCGGCTCAAGGAACTTGGATTCCGGGAAGCGACCAAGGCTGGTGTCTCCATCGGTATCGATGACATGATCATCCCGGTAGAGAAGAACCAAGAAATCAACTCGGCGCAGGATCAGATTTCTGAAGTTGAAAATCAGTATCGACGGGGTGTCATCACCCCGGGCGAACGTTACAACAAGATCATTGATATCTGGACCCACTGTACTGACCAGATTTCCAACGTGATGCTCAAGACCCTTCAGGCCAACCAGTCTAAGGATGAGTTCAACCCAGTTTATCTGATGGTTGATTCTGGAGCGCGTGGTAACCGACAACAGGTCAGGCAGCTCGCTGGTATCCGCGGATTGATGGCCAAGCCTTCTGGGGACATCATTGAAAAGCCCATCCTCTCGAACTTCCGCGAAGGCCTGACGGTGCTGGAATACTTTATTTCCACTCACGGTGCGCGTAAGGGGCTGGCCGATACAGCCCTCAAGACGGCGGACTCCGGTTACATGACTCGAAAGCTGGTTGATGTGGCTCAGGATGTGATTGTTCGCGAGCAGGATTGCGAAACCAGTAATGGCATTTGGGTGTCGGCCATTTACGAAGGTGAAGACGAAGTTGTCAAACTCAGCGAACGTCTTGTAGGCCGCGTATCATGCGAAGATATCGTCGACCCGGGTGATGTGAAAAACGTCATCGTTCGAGCCAACGATGAAATCGATGAAGTCAAGGCCAAACAGGTTGACTCCGCTGGCATCGAACGGGTGAAGATTCGCTCTGTGCTCACCTGTGAGTCCAACGTAGGACTCTGTGCCATGTGTTATGGACGAAACCTTGCTACGGGTAAACTGGTCAAGGAGGGAGAAGCCGTTGGTATCATCGCCGCACAATCCATTGGTGAACCTGGAACCCAGCTCACCATGCGTACTTTCCACATCGGTGGCACGGCATCGCAGATCTTCAAACAACCTCAAATCAAATCAAAGTTTGATGCCCAGGTGGTTTACACAGACTTGCGCTGCGTTGAGCTCGAAGACGGAAACAACATTGTTCTCAATAAAAATGGAACGATCCGACTCCTTGATGAGGAGGGTCGAGAAATTGAAGAGCACAACATCATCATTGGTTCGGTCATCCTAGTCCCTGATGGCGGTAAAGTGAAGAAAGGGCAGACATTCGTTCAGTGGGATCCTTACAATGTTCCGATTCTTTCCGAGCGAGCAGGTGTCGTCAAATTCCACGATATCATCGAAGGGGTGACCATGAAGCAGGAAGTGGATGATGCCACTGGGCAGGAAGCTATGGTGGTCATCGATCACAAAGAGGATCTGCATCCTCAGATCATGGTGCTCGAATCCAGAAACGGCGAAGTCTTAGCCAATTACCCGATTCCTTCGGGAGCACACATCGTGGTGCAAGAGGGAAGTAAAATCCCAGCTGGCGCCTTGATGGCCAAGACCCCACGTAAAACCAGCAAGACCAAGGACATCACAGGTGGTTTGCCACGTGTGGCCGAACTTTTCGAAGCACGACGACCTAAGGATGCGGCAGAAATCGCCAAGATGGACGGCGTAGTCGACTTTGGTCCGAGTGTTCGAGGGAAACGTTGCATCATCATTCGGGATCCTGATTCAGGAACCGAAGAGGAGCATCTCATACCGATTGCCAAGCATGTCATTGTTTTCAAGGGTGACTATGTCAAGAAAGGTCAACAATTAACTGAAGGTCCAGTGGTGCCACACGAAATCCTTGAGGTTTGTGGTCCGCAAGAACTCCAGGAGCACCTAGTGAACGAAGTCCAGGAGGTGTATCGACTACAGGGTGTGACCATCAATGACAAACACATTGAAATCATAGTGCGTCAAATGTTGCGTAAGGTTCGCGTCACCGAGCCCGGTGATACCTTCTTCCTCTGGGGAGAGCAGGTTGAGCGCAGCATATTCGAGCGCGAGAATAGACGGGTTGAAGAAATGGGCGGTCAGCCAGCTGACGCCAGCCCTGTGCTGCTTGGAATTACCAAGGCTTCGCTTGAAACAGAAAGCTTCCTGAGTGCTGCATCCTTCCAGGACACCACCCGAGTGCTCACTGATGCCGCGACGATGGGCAAGGTAGATTACCTCCGTGGATTCAAGGAAAATGTGATTATGGGACACATCATCCCAGCGGGATCAGGTTATCCAAAACATAGAAACATCAAGGTCAAACCACTTGTGGAGGCCCCTGAAATCGAGGAAGAAATCTCAGAAGAGATCGACGAACCAGTAGCTGGTTGAGCCACCAAACATAAAACAGAATTATTTCAAATTATCTCTTGCAAGAGGATAGGGCTTTGCAGATAATCTGCGCTCCATTTCTCAGGATTTGGGATAAGCCCATTGGAATTTTTAGACCATAGCAAATGCCAACGATTAATCAGTTAGTCCGAAAGGGACGCCAGAAAATCAAGGTGAAATCCAATTCTCCTGCTCTGGAGAATTGCCCTTTCCGGCGCGGTGTATGCGTCCAAGTGATGACACGCACGCCCAAGAAGCCAAACTCCGCCATGCGTAAGGTGGCGAAGGTTCGCCTGACCAATGGGTATGAAGTCATTGCCTATATCCCTGATGAAGGACACAACCTCCAGGAACACAGCATTGTGCTGGTGAGAGGGGGCCGTGTGAAAGATTTGCCCGGTGTGCGCTACCACGTGGTGCGCGGGGCGCTGGATTCCAATGGTGTTGAGAAACGACGTGTCAGTCGTTCCAAGTACGGCGTCAAGAGGCCCAAAGAGCAGAAGAAAAGCTAGTATTTTAATTTGATCCTATGTCTAGACGTCGCAGAGCCGTTAAACGGAAAATTGTTGCTGACCCAAAATACGCCAGCACCCTTGTTGCTCGCCTTGTTAGCATCCTGATGCTTGAAGGTAAGAAGAGCATTGCTCAGAAAGTTGTCTACAGTGCCATGGACAACCTAGGAGAGAAAAACCCATCCAACAGCCCGCTTGATTTGCTTCAAAGGGCAGTGGACAACGCCAAACCACGTCTTGAGGTCAAGCCTCGTCGTGTTGGTGGTGCCACTTACCAGGTGCCCATGGAGGTTCCGGCTGAGCGCCAACAAGCGCTTGCTATTCGTTGGATTGTGAAGTTTGCCAATTCCCGCAAGGGAATACCGATGGCCGAGGCGCTGGCCAACGAAATTATGGATGCCTACCAGGGACAAGGGGCATCGATTCGTCGTCGCGACGAAGTCCACAAAATGGCTCAGGCCAATAAGGCCTTCGCTCATTTTCGCTGGTAATTCCGGCTGTTTTTCAGCCCCTGCGTGGTTTGTGTAACACACTGGGGTTTTTTTGTTCTTTGACTATTTTGAATCTTTGATGAGTGTAGCTGTCACAGAAAAGCCGTCTGCTCTGAATGCCCCCGACAGGGAGTACTCACTAGAGCGTACGCGTAATATTGGCATCGCCGCGCACATCGATGCAGGTAAGACGACTACCACTGAGCGGATCCTCTTCTACACGGGGTTGATCCACAAGATGGGTGAAGTGCATGATGGTAATACTGTCACTGACTGGATGTCTCAGGAAAAAGAGCGAGGCATCACCATCACCTCAGCAGCGATTACCTGCTTCTGGAAACAGGCCGAGGATGGTCTCTTCAAGTCCTTTTCGGACATCCCCCATCGCATCAATATAATCGACACCCCAGGGCACGTGGACTTTACCGCAGAAGTGGAGCGGTCCATGAGAGTGCTCGATGGTGCAGTGGCGGTTTTTTGTGGGGTTGCAGGCGTTCAGCCTCAGTCCGAAACGGTTTGGCGGCAGGCAACCAAATACAAGGTCCCGCGCATCGCTTTTGTCAATAAGATGGACCGTACCGGTGCTGATTTTGACAACGCCCTCCAAGAAATGAGGGATAAGCTTGGCGCTTATGCCCATGCGGTAGTCATGCCGTTGGGAGCTGAAGAAAACTTGTCTGGCGTCATCGATGTGATCAGTCAAAAGGCCGTCATCTACGATGAAAAGGATGAAACAGGCCTGACCTATGAGGTCACTGACATCCCATCCAGCCAGCAAGAGCGTGCTCAATGTGCCTACCAGGAACTGGTCGATGCAGTGGCTGAAAAGGATGATGAGGTGATGGAGCTGGTGATTGAAGAAAAGCCAGTTGACCCTCAGGTGCTCAAATCAGCCATAAGACGCCTAACTTGTCGCCTCGAATTTGTTCCTGTGTTGGGGGGTTCGGCTTTCAAGAATAAAGGGGTTCATGCGGTGGTTGATGCGGTGATTGATTACTTACCCTCTCCCGTTGAAGTGCCAGCAGCCGTAGCCAACAATTTGGCCAAAGGTGGCGAGGTTGAAATCAAGGCCGATGACAATGGATCCTTTTGCGGTTTAGCTTTCAAACTGTGGACCGACTCTTTTGTAGGTAAGCTTGTTTTCATGCGGGTTTACCGTGGGACGCTCCGTAAGGGAGATACCTTGATCAACACTAGGACCGGTAAGCGTGAACGAGCTAGCCGCCTGCTGATGATTCAGGCTGACAAGCGAACCGAGTGTGAGGCCGTTTACTCAGGCGACATTGCCGCAATTGTGGGTGTCCGCCAGGTCACCACGGGTGACACGCTTTCTGAGCAAGGTCTCCAAATCAGCCTCGAACCTCCCACTTTTCCCGAACCGGTCATTTCCATGGCTATCGAGCCAAAAACCAAGGCCGATCGAGATAAGCTATCGGACGGTTTGCAGCGCTTATCTGATGAGGATCCCACCTTCAGGTGCTACACCAATGAAGAGACCGGGCAGCTAATTATAGCGGGAATGGGCGAATTGCATTTGGAAATCATTCGTGATCGCCTGCTTCGTGAATTCAAGGTGGTGGCCAATGCTGGGGCCCCTCAGATCGCTTACCGAGAAACCATCACCACCCAGGCTACTGGCGAAGGGAAATTTATCCGCCAATCTGGAGGAAGAGGTCAATACGGCCATGCGGTCATCCAGATCCGTCCCAATGAGCGGGGTAAGGGGATATCGGTTGAAAGCAAGATTGTCGGTGGTGTGATCCCTAAGGAATTTGTTCCAGCTGTGATTGCGGGTGTGAATGAGGCTATTGCGGGCGGAGTGCTGGCTAACTACCCCATGGTTGATTTGTCTGTGGAAATCACTGATGGCAGTTTTCATGAGGTTGATTCCAATGAACTCGCCTTCAAAATGGCAGGGATTTTTGCCTTCAAGGATGCTGCCCAAAAGGCAGGTATGACCTTGCTTGAGCCTTTAATGAAAGTGGAAGTGACGACCCCTGATGAGTATCAGGGTGACATTCTTGGAGATTTGAATCGCAGACGAGGCAAGATTCAGCACATCGATGCCAAGTCTCAGGCAACGCTCATTCATTCCGAGGTGCCTCTGGCCGAAATGTTCGGTTATGCCACGGCAGTGAGATCCCTTTCCAAGGGTAGGGCATCTTACTCAATGGAACCTTGTCGTTTTGACCCGGTTCCTACGCAAATTTTAAATAACATGTTGGAAACGGTTGCACCCATGATGGTGAACCGGGAATAAGTCAGTTTTAATCTATCGTTCTTTAATCTTATGGCAGGACAACGTATTAGAATTCGCCTCAAGGCGTACGATCATCGAGTGATCGATCAGTCCGCAATGGAAATTGTCGAAACCGTCAAGCGATCCGGTGCTCGTGTGGCTGGGCCTATCCCGCTACCCACGCGCATTGAGCGTTTTACGGTGACTCGCTCGCCTCACGTGGACAAAAAGTCTCATGAATCTTTTGAGCAGCGCACACACAAGCGTTTGCTGGACATTATCGAGCCTACCGCCAAAACGGTGGACGAGCTCAAGAAGCTCAACCTGCCTGCTGGTGTGGACATCACTATCAAGATCTAAGGAAAGAAAACTATCATGGTAGGATTACTTGGAAAGAAATTGGGCCAGACTCGTGTCTATGACAGCAACGGCAGTGCCGTTCATGTCACTGTTGTTGAATGCGGGCCCAACCACGTTGTTCAATGCAAGACTCCTGAGAGCGATGGTTACAGTGCCGTCCAGCTTGCATTTGATCCCCAAAAGGATCACCGACTCACCAAGCCAAAATTGGGTCATTATACGAAGCACAAGACCACCGGATTCAAAAGAATTCGTGAGTTCCGGGATTTCTCGCTTGATGTGAAGTCAGGGGATGTGGTTAAGGTGGAAGACTGCTTTGGCGCTGGCGATTTTGTCGATGTGATTGGAACCACCAAAGGTAAGGGGTTCCAAGGTGTGATGAAACGCTGGAATTTTGGAGGCGGCCGAGCCACGCACGGTTGTAAGGGCTGGAAGAGGCGTCCAGGTGCCATCAGCTGGGGATCGACCCCAGGTTGGGTGGCCAAGGGCAAGAAAATGCCTGGCCATATGGGTCAACGACGCAGGACGGTCCAGAACCTCAAGGTGGTTGAGGTCCTTGGAGATGATAATTTGTTGCTCGTCCACGGTGCCATACCTGGCGCCGATGGCGATTATGTTGTGGTCCGCGGGGCCAAAAAAAAGCCCGCCCAGAAGGCTTGAACCTTCAGCAGGGGAGCTAACGCATGAAAATTAACGTTCAAAATATCAGTGGTCAGTCCGTTGAAGAGTTGGAAATTGGTTTCGACGCTTTCGAGGATGATGCAAAGGGTTTGCAGGCCGTGCACGACGCAGTGGTGGCTTACCGTGCTTCCCAGCGTAGCGGCACCGCTTGCGCTAAAACGCGATCGGAAGTGGCTGGCACCGGTAAAAAGCCTTGGCGCCAAAAAGGGACTGGGCGCGCCCGGGTGGGTTCCAAACAATCCCCAATCTGGAGAGGTGGGGGTGTCGTCTTCGGTCCACGGCCCCGTAGTTTTCGCAAGGATATCAACAAGAAAACCCGTAAATTGGCACTTCGTAAGGCCTTGAGCGAGCGATTCAAATCAGGTGAAGTGGTTGTGATTGACCAGGTTCAGTTTGATAAGCCCAAGACCAAGGACGTGCTTCAATTGCTCGACCAGCTCAAAGTGGATGGTACCGCTTTGATTGTGACCGGTGAGGTGAATACCAATGCCCAGCTATCAGCTCGGAATATCCCTTACGTGGATGTCACCACCAGTGCCACGCTCAATACTTACGACACCCTCAAGTATGACTGCATCATCCTTACCAAGGATGCGCTCAGCGGACTGGAATCAAGATTGAGTTAATCGCAGGAGTCAGACGATGAAAGCTTACGATATTATCAAAACTGTCCGGTTGACTGAAAAGGGTTCTGCTCAGAGCGAACACGATCAGTACACCGTGGTTGCAGACACCCGAGCCAACAAATTTCAGATCCGTGATGCGGTTGAAGAGTTATTCAAGGTCAAGGTGGTGAGAGTCAACACTTTGAGTGTGCATGGTAAAAAACGCCGGCAGCGAACCAAGCAGGCTGGGCGTTCCAACCATTGGAAGAAGGCCATTGTTAAATTGGCTAAAGGAGAAAAAATCGAACTCGTTTAACCCGTTTCATTCATACCATAGAGGCACAACATGGCCGTTAAAACTTACAAACCCCTGACCCCGAGCCGGCGCTTTCAAGCGGTTGCAGATTTTTCCAATCTGACCAAGAAGAAGCCGGAGAAAAAGCTGGTCAAGACCAAGAAAAAGACTGGTGGACGTAACTGTTACGGACGCATCACGGCCCGCGCTATTGGTGGTGGCCACAAACAAAAGATCCGAACCGTTGACTTCCGTCGAAACAAAGCTGGTGTCGAGGCAGAAGTGATTGCCATCGAGTATGATCCCATGCGCTCAGCTCGCTTGGCCCTGCTTCAATACAGCGACGGTGAAAAGCGTTACATCATAGCACCAGTTGGGCTGGAAATTGGCGCGAAGGTCATGAGCGGATCCGAAGCTCCGGCTAGCCCCGGTAACGCCATGCCTCTGGCTAACGTACCAGTCGGATCTTCTGTTTACAGCATCGAACTGACTCCTGGACGCGGTGGACAAATCGCCCGATCAGCTGGTAGTTTTGCTACCGTGATGTCACGTGATGGCGATTACGCTCAGATTAAGATGCCATCGGGTGAAATCCGCCGCATTCATTGCAAATGCATGGCCACGATTGGTCAGGTGGGCAATACCGAGCACGAGAACATTGTCATCGGTAGCGCTGGTCGTAACCGTCACCGTGGTCGTCGCCCTCTAACCCGTGGTATTTCCCGCAACCCTGTGGATCACCCTAATGGTGGTGGTAATGGTCTGTCCAAAAGTGGTGGTGGTCGTCAGCACCTAGTTTCTCCCTGGGGTCTTCTGGCCAAGGGTTATAAGACCCGCCAAAAGTACAAAACATCCAACAAATTTATTTTGGTTCGCCGAGATGGCCGCCCAAACAAAGTTAAATAAGGTTTCTACCGACTATGGCACGTTCAATTAAAAAGGGTTTTTACGTCGACGAAAGTCTTCAGCGTAAAGTCGACCAGATGAATGAAAGTGGGAAGAAAAAACCCATCAAGACCTGGTCCAGACGTTCAACCGTGACCCCGGAGTTTGTGGGGCACACGGTGAATGTTCACAATGGCCGCAGTTTCGAGACCGTTTTCATTACTGAGAACATGGTAGGCCACAAACTGGGAGAGTTCGCACTGACACGCACATTCAAGGGCCACGGCGCACATACCGCCAAAGTGACCAAGTAATCACATGGAAGTCCAGAGTATCACCAAGAATGTGCGTATGTCCGCACAGAAAATGCGAGAGGTCGTCAGGCAAATTCAGGGTATGAACGCCCTGCAGGCGGTAGCAGTGCTCGGGGCTGTCCCCCGTAAATCGGCACGTGTCGTGGCTAAGACGCTCAAAAGCGCTATTGCCAATGCTGAACATAACAACAATGCCAAGCCTGAGTCACTCGTGGTTAAGTTGGCTGTTGCCGGTCAAGGGCCAACCATGAAGCGATTCATTCCCAAGGCACGAGGATCCGCTGGGCCTATCCTCAAAAGAAGTTGCCACGTCAAAATCGTCGTATCCGACCTTAGCTAATCATTTATTATGGGACAAAAGACCAATCCAATCGGCTTGCGCATAGCCTTGAATCGTGACTGGCGATCCAAATGGTACGCCGACAAAAAAGACTTTGGTAGCTTACTGGCCGAAGATTATCGGATCCGAGCCATCCTCAAGAAAAAGCTCGAAACAGCAGCAGTACCCCGTATTCAGATCGAGCGCGCCGCGACTCGCTGTCGTGTGACCATTCATACTGCGCGTCCGGGTGTGGTCATCGGCCGCAAGGGAACTGAAATTGATAAGATCAAGGAAGAATTGAGCCGTGTCACCGGCAAGGAAGTGTATGTCGACATTCAGGAGGTTAAAACTCCAGAACTGGATGCTCAGCTAGTCGCCGAAAACATCGCGCTTCAACTCGAACGCCGTGTGGCTTTCCGTCGAGCCATGAAAAAGGCTCTTCAGACCACCATGGACTTTGGTGCCGATGGTATCCGAATCCGTTGTGCGGGTCGTTTAGGTGGTGCGGAATTGGCGCGTGTGGAGTCCTACAATCAAGGACGTGTTCCACTGCATACACTCCGAGCTAACATTGACTACGGCTTTGCTGAAGCCAAGACACTCTATGGCATTCTTGGTGTGAAATGCTGGATCTGCAAAGGAGACATGAAAGTCGAAAAAGCAGAACGTGCTGCCTACAC
>Ga0181590_10000297_pt1 | contig 38771 bp, 41 predicted proteins | sample 071ome_34_FD_132446 | JGI IMG/M metagenome (GOLD analysis project Ga0181590, IMG submission 132446) | Coastal salt marsh microbial communities from the Groves Creek Marsh, Skidaway Island, Georgia - 071411BT metaG (megahit assembly) | ecosystem: Environmental > Aquatic > Marine > Intertidal...
CACCTGAAAGCATGTTTGACTATCTCTACGCGCAGTGGCCTGAAGTCATGAACGAGCAGCTCGATTTGCTCATGGACAAAGTCAATCGCATGAATTCAGATCAGCACTAGGGGGTGGCGTATGACAATTGCAAAAGATTTACATCAAGCAGAACAGTTAGACCTTGTGATGTTGGAAGCCGTCAACAAGGCGCTGCATTACGAGATGGTGCACGATGAAACGGTGGTGGTATTAGGTGAAGATGTGGGCACCAATGGTGGTGTGTTTCGTGCCACCAGTGGATTAAAAGACGCGTTCGGGTTTAAACGGGTGATGGACACACCACTGGCTGAAGCCTTGATCAGCGGTATGGCGGTGGGGATGGCCACACAGGGATTAAAACCCATTGCAGAAATTCAGTTTATGGGATTTATCTTTCCTGCATTCGAACACCTATTTTGCCATGCCGCGCGAATGCGCAATCGCACCCGTGGGCGCATGACTTGCCCAATGGTGTTGCGTGCCCCGTTTGGTGGTGGCATTCATGCCCCCGAACATCACAGCGAAAGCACCGAAGCGCTTATCGCGCACACGCCTGGTGTGAGAGTGGTGATTCCTTCTTCACCAGCCCGTGCCTACGGTTTATTGTTGGCCGCTATTCGTGACCCCGACCCTGTGGTGTTCCTAGAACCCAAGCGTATCTACCGCGGCGCCAAGCAAAGTTTCTTAAACGATGGCAAAGCCTTGCCTTTAGATACCTGTTTCACACTGCGACAAGGAAAAGACGTGACCTTGGTGAGCTGGGGCGCCAGTGTGATCGAAACCTTAGAAGCGGCGGATGCATTAAAACAACAAGGCATCGAAGCCGAAGTGATTGATGTCGCCACTATTAAACCGTTAGACATGCGCACGATTCTAACTTCAGTGGCCAGAACCGGACGTTGCGTGATCGTGCATGAGGCGGCTCGTTCATTTGGAGTGGGTGCTGAGATCGCGGCCAATGTGAGCGAAAAATGTTTTTTGAACTTACTTGCACCGGTGCAACGTGTCTCCGGTTTTGACACTCACATGCCGTACTTCAAAAATGAAAAATATTATTTGCCCAGCACACAAGACATCATTGCCGCTGTCAAAAAATCCATGGCGGATAGCTGATTGATCTTGGAACAGAATAAGGAACGTCTATGAAATTTTTTAAGCTGCCTGATTTAGGCGAAGGGTTATCCGAAGCAGAAATTGTGGAATGGCATGTCAAAGTGGGTGATGAGGTGAAGGAAGACCAGCCCATGGTGTCGGTGGAAACGGCGAAAGCCATCGTGGAAGTGCCAGCGCCACAAACCGGGGTGATCGTGTCGTTGTTTGGAGATGTAGGCGATGTGGTTCACACCGGTGAACCATTAGTGGAATTTGAAGGGGAGAACGATGACAGCGGAACGGTGGTGGGAGACCTTTCCATGTCGAGTGAACAAAACCTTGATCAAAGTTTTATTGTGGGCAGCGCTTACGATGGAAATAACCCACAATTGCTCGGTGGACAAAAGGGCGGTTCCATTCAAGCCACGCCCAGCGTGAGAGCATTAGCAAAACGCATGGAAGTCGATCTGGAGCACGTACGAGGTTCCGGTAACGGCGGCCGCATCACCATGCAAGATGTTGAAAAAGCCGCGGCGTTAAACCAAGACAAAGGGCAGAGCGAATCGCTAAAAGGCGTGCGACGTTCCATGGCAAAAGCCATGATTGCCAGTCACGAGCAAGTGGTACCGGTAACCTTGCATGATGATGTGGACGTTTACGCATGGTCGGCTGACGAGGACATTACCATGCGCCTTGTGCATGCTATTTCAGAAGCGTGTAAACAAGAACCGTCCATGAACGTGTGGTTCGACGGTGAGCATCTATCGCGACGGTTATTAAATAAAGTGGATTTAGGCATTGCGGTAGATACGGAACAGGGGTTGTTTGTGCCGGTGCTGCGCGATATTCAAAATCGCCCCATGGATAATTTGCGTGCGGGGTTAAATGCACTACGCTCAGCGGTAAAAAGTCGAAAAATTCCCCCGCAAGAAATGCAAGGGGCCACCATTACGCTTTCTAACTTTGGTACGCTCGCAGGCAAATATGCTAACCCCGTGGTGGTGCCACCTCAGGTGACCATCGTGGGAGCGGGTGGCATTCGAAGCGAAGTGGTGGCGTTTGACGGTCAGCCATGTGTACACCCCATCTTGCCTTTATCGGTGACGTTCGATCATCGCGCGGTGACAGGGGGCGAAGCGGCTCGCTTTTTAAAAGCCATGATGGAGGATTTAGCAAGAGAGCGTATTTAGATCTCGACATTTGAGTGTTATTGATTAAGGCGTCGTCATACAAAGGGCTGAATTTCAGCCCTTTTCTTTTATTTTGAGAAGCCGCTACTGGTGTTTAGTGGGTTTGCTTCGTATATTGCCGCCGCCTATTCATATTGGAAAAAGGAAATCCAATGACGTTCAAGCAGTTCTTTTCTTTCACGCTTCTGATCACCACATTAATGGGATGTGGAGAAGACGAAAACACGCAATACGGCGCAACCTACACCGGCCAAACCAATGATGCCCAGTTAAGCGGCGACAATATGAATGCCTATGAAACCGGAGGCATCTATTCCGCGAAAACCATTTTTGCAGTCGATGCCATCGCGCAAATACCTAATTCGTTAGAAATTTTACCATTCGCCCGAGCCTTCGAATCTCAGGTTGCTGTGGGTTATGCCTATACCGTTGCCAGTGTACTAATGGCGCAAACTCAAAACGCACCCTCGCTGCCTTCGGGTGTTGAGCAAGAAATCGAAGTGACTGATGCCACGTGTGATGATGATTTTGCCATCCCTGTGGGTGACGAAGGGCAGGTGCAGTTTGACGAATTTTGCCAAGAGGGCGTTACTATAAATGGTTCGGCGCGTTTTACCGTTGATCGCGGTGAAGAAAGCGAACAATTGGTGATTTCGTTCAATGGCTTGTCGCTCTCTTCAGAGGACGCTGACATTCAATTGTCTGGGGCCATCACCATTAACTTTGTTTTTAACACCGGCTTCGACATGACCATGGCGATGAACGCCCGTGTGAATGGCGTCGGCCAAAACTTTACGGCGCAATTAGAATGCTACGAGGCCTGCGTAAACAACTTGTCGTTTAGCGAGGGCGGTAATGTGTATCGCTTAGAGGACTATTCGTTCGGCCCGTCTGAAAATGGCTTAGCGCTAGAAGCGACGTTCTATGAACCTAACCATGGACGTGTGATGCTTAACGCGGATATTTCAGGGTATTGCCTAGCGGAAGGTCAACCGGAATTGGAGGTGGGATCGCGCATTCGAATGGTGGATGTGGACGGACGCGTATTGAGCACAGAAGTGAATACGGCGTGTGGCACCTACGAAACCATCATCACATACATTGAGTTGGGTAAACAATAACCTCTGGCGAAGTGTATTCGTCTCTTGGTCAGGCAGAATAGACTTTTGTCTGGTACCTTTGTATAGTTTTGGCGGCTTATTACGAAGCCATACAATAAGGGATTAAAATGGATTACAAAAAAATTGTATTAATTGGGGCACTGACCGCGGGTGTGACCGCGTGTGGTGGTGGCGATAGCCAAAGCTTTGGTGTCGATTATAAAGGGTCAACGGACGCGGGCAGCATCAACGAGACCTCTAAAGCCAGCTATGAAGAGGCCGGTGTTCAAGTTGTGCTTAGCTATTCTGGTTCGGATGCACTTGAGGCGTTGCCGGGAGCGATTCAAGTGACTAGCACGGCTTCTGCTGAAGACGTTGAGAAAGCTAAAAAAGCCCACCTGATTTTAAAAGACATCATCTCGACTCAAGAAAGCATCCCATCTGGTGCGACTCAAACCGACTATGGCAGCTGTGGCGGTTCGGTGACGTATAATGGCTCGGATTCCTCTGCAACGGCCACGTTCAAAAATTACTGTGATTACGACACTGAAAGCCTGACGTTCAACGGCAAGGTGGACTTTTCTTATTCAGAGACTTCGTCTTCTGAGAAATTCGTGGTGACCTACAATAACTTCAAAATGTCCGATGGTGAAGAAACGATCACCTTAAATGGTCGTTTGGTGATGAAGTATAACTACAACACAGATGAAGAGTTCTTCTCTATTGACGCCAGCATTACCGCGGACGGTGAAACGGTCGTCATTTCCATGGAGTCCACTTGTGTCATGGGTGATTGTTCATTTAACGTCGCCATGCAAGGCAGCAATGGTCTTGTTTACAAGCTCAACGACGTAGAAGAATTTGACGGTGAGTTAAGTGGCACCTTATTTGAGCCAGAGTTTGGTTATGTTTATATGGAAGCCAATAATCTTACCTACTGCGTTGACGAATCTGACATGCTGCAATTGGCTACCGGTACGATCCTTTTGGAAGACGATAGTCAGATTTTACTGAATATTTCAGTTGAAGGGTGTGGTGTCTATAGCAGCCAAATACAGCAACAATTGATGCTGAAATAAACAGATCTGGTTAAAAAACAAGCGGCTCCGGCCGCTTTTTTTTAGAGGAAAGATTATTTTAGTTTAAATTTTGAACAGGATTGTTTGAGTTGTGTTTAAAAATCACTCAAGGTCTTAGACATTATTGATATTTGAGTTGATAAGAATAAGTCTAATGCCTTAGTATCGGCCTCACGCTTTTTTGTGAAGTGGAACACAATTCAAGGAAAAATAATGAATCTAAAGAAAGTCGTTTTATTGGGGGCCATGGCGGCCGGTATCACCGCCTGTGGTAGCGATGACGAAGGATCTGTGGAGTATGGTGCGCCGTACACTGGATCGACCGAAGCGGCAACCCTAACGGAAGAAAACAAAGGCGCGTTTGCGGATGCGGCAGTGGCGTTAGCTCAGTCGGGTGCTTGGGACGAGGTAGTGTATGGAACTTTACAAACCTATCGAGGGCTTTACTCTACCATCATGTCTGATTTAAATGATGGTGAAGAGGGCGCAGAAGAGACGCCTCTAGCTGTAGCTTTGTCTTTCGTTGGTGAAGACGAATGTGGGAATGGTGGCAGTTACACTGGATCGGGTAATGGAACAGACGAAGAAAATTTTTCGGCAGTCGTAAGTTTTGATGAATACTGTATTTCTTATAATTTATTCGCAAACGGCTCTTTAAGCGTGGCTACAACAGCCCAAGAATCCAATCGCTCTTCTGAAGCTGGATTTAACAATTTCACATTGACCACCGTCGTTGATGAAGAAATTGTTTCTTTTGTTAAGTTCAATGGACAGATCGCCATCAACGAAAACGTGATGGAAGAGTCAGGTGTATTGACCATGGATATGAACATTGACGATAACGGGGAACTGATCCAGTTTAGCTACAAGAGTTCATCAATCGAAGAAGCGGAAACTTTTTCGTTTAAGGGCGATAACGGTAAAACCTATAAGCACGTATATAGCTTTGATAGCTTCATCTTTGAGCCGGAACTTGGTTATGTTGAAGTTGATAACAGGGCGTATGATTGTTCCGAAGCTCGTATAGCTTTAGAGGAGCCTACAGAGGAGAGTTCTTCAGAAGGTTACGCTGGTACTGTAGAAATGGAAGATGAAAGTGGCAACCTACTTGAAGTAAACTTCGGCGGTACTGAAGAATCACCATGTTCTTTCGAACCAACGTCAGTGGTATTTACTTCTGCGTCTCAATTGATGTAACACACCTGATGGGTGATGGCTACGGAGCTTAAATTGGCTAGTAATTCGCAATCACCTTTCAAAAAAAAAGCAGCGCATCTCGCGCTGCTTTTTCTATTTTGCTTTCCCTTTGGATCGGTTAACGCTGAGTCTTACTCTGTGCAATGGCAATGGGAGCTGGCGGCGGACGCGGTGTATTATCAAGAATTTGATGAACAGGGCGCCCGTTTAAACAAAGAGTCCAATGTCATTCCCCATGTTAACCTCGCAGTTCAAAAAAACCTGACGAATAACACGAGCATTAAGTTGAATGCGGGCTTAAGCCATGGCTATGTGGCCTATGATGGCCAGTTGCAAAATGGTGCTCCTTACCGTACCACCAGTCGCATGACCCTTAAGCAGGGTGCGGCGTTTTGGCAGTGGGCGTGGTCCGAAAACCGCAGAATATGGCTTGGCTTTGGTGAAATGCGCTGGGATCGTCATATCCTCGCAACCGGTAATGTTCAAACGTTAAGCGAATATTACGACTGGCAGCGTATCATTGTGGGGTTAGGTTATCGCCTACAGCAGCATGACCTTCAGGTGAGTGTTGAGCGGTTGGTGAATGCCGGGTTAGATGTGGATCTTCGACCATGGAATCGAGGTGTGCTTAAAGTCCATATGCCCGATGGGGTGCAATTGGGGGCGCGTTACGAATATTTACCCCAGGATGTTTGGTATTATTTTATCGATACCTCTTATCGTTATTTTGACCGCGGGCCCACAACCATCTCTGGTACCAGTGGCTTCACCGAACCCGAGAATCATTTTGTTCAGGTTAAGTGGGGTGTGGGTTACCACTTCTAGGTTCGAATTTTATCTTCCCTCAACTTTTACTTAGCATCCTTTAAAATCACCTGCCACGGCCCCATGCCGGTGATTTGTACGACAGCCCCTTCTGATTTTGTATAAACGTAGTGAAACGCTTGCGGTGGGTTGACGTAGTAATCGCCCGGTGAAAACGCTGTGGAAACGGCTTCATCGAAGGTGTCACCAAAACCCACGTAGATTTTACCGTCTAGGACCGTGACACGCTCATGGGTGGGGTGGCTATGTACTGGCAGGGTCATAAACGCCGGGGCTTTTAAGCGAAGGGTGAATAGCCCTTCTGATTTTGGATTGCCCTCTAATACGGCCATTTCAGTGCCTTTAGGTAATCCAGGAATGTTTTGTTTCCATTGAATGCTGGGTTGAAAATGACGAATGGTGTTTTCAGGAACATCCGATTGGATGGTCTGTGCAAACCCATTCAAGCAGATGAATGACAACGTGATGCCAGAAAACAGCGAATGCATGTTCACTTCAATGTGCTCCTAATCGCTTCGGTTGATTCACCCTTGGCTTTTCTTTGCGTGTACGAAAGATAGTTATTCACATGGGTGTTACCGAATAGTTTATCTAAATAGCTGAGAAAGCCAGCGTAGTTGCCTTTGAACTTGGCGTGGTGAAAATCATGATAAACCGGCCCGTGATAAATAATAAACAGTTTTGCAGGGTTCCATGGAATATCGTAACCCATATGCCCATCTGCAGCTTCAAACTGACGAAGAATCACCCATGCCCACACCACATACAAGTGTGCACCCACTAACATAGGGCCAATCAGCATGATGCCGGCGGTACAACTGAACTCGAACCAGTGCATATAATTCCCGTTGATGGCGCAGGTATTTCGAATGCGGTGATGAACACTGTGTACATGTTTTAGCAGCCATTTGTTTTCATGAAACGTTCGGTGCATCCAATAGTATAAAAAATCATCTAAGAATATAAAAAATACGATTTGTAACAGCACCACATACCAAGCAGGTATGTCGCCCATGTGAATGGGCGCTAACTGTATGACTGGCCATAACACAATTAAGAACACGGCTGAGATCAGCGTGTTTTTGATGCTGTGATAAATGGATGGCCAAAAAGTCGTTCTCACCTCGATGGGTTTTTCTTGTATACGGTAAGGCTTGAGCCAGTTGGGTTCAAAATACGCCAACGCCGTCCAAGGTAAGGCAAACGCCATGAACGCGACAAAACTGAGAGCGAGCGTCGCCATGGGAAACTGCCAAAACCAAGGGTCATTTAGCATGCTGGTGTAGCTGACGATGATGGAGTCAAAAAGATTCATGCTCTTACTCATTATTATTTTTTTGATTATTTTACGTTCAACTTGCACCTAGGCTAGGACTTTTAAAGACAAACAAGCGGCGAATCGAGCATAAAGCATTTGCTAATGGTAAAAAAATTGATTTAGTATGAAGCCTCGCTCACGGGGTGCCTGATGTGAAAACAGATGGCTGAGATGGCAACAAACCCGTTGAACCTGATCCGACTAGCATCGGCGTAGGAATGAGCAAGATCACGGTTTGGGTGCTCCCTATTGTGATCCGTTCTTATATGGCACTCTCATGTATTGTGTGATGGCCTAACCTCGTCTGTGTTAGTGGTTTTACAGTTGAGGAACAACCATGACAACCACTGACTCACTTCATTCAATCAATCCGCAAGCACTTTCCATTGCCCCTTTGCCGAATATCGATCTCGATAAAGTGACTTTAGGGCCACTGCCCAACAGCGTTAAGCAATTCTCGAAAGGGCTGCTTTACCCCAGTATGCGGGTGCCTTATCGTTCAATCCATTTAACCAATGGTGAAACCCTATCAGTGTACGACGCCAGTGGTCCATATACAGGTGGGGAACAACAAGTTGATATTTTAAAAGGGCTTGACCCCATAAGATCTCAGTGGATTGATGGTCGAAATCCTATCGAAGAATATGAAGGGCAGTTGAATAAGGCGCTTGAGCGAGATCGATTGCAATTCAAGTGTTTGCAGAGCCCCTTTTTACAGCGCAGACCCAAACGAGCTTTATCAGGGAAATCCCTTTCGCAGCTAGCTTACGCCAAGCAAGGCGTCATCACAGCAGAGATGGAATACGTGGCCCTACGTGAAAACCTATGCGCGAGCCAGACGGATCATGACGCAACGTCCAGCGAACGGGAGAACCGTTTAAAGGGAGTGTCTTTCGGCGCCACAACACCTCGTAACATCACACCGGAATATGTACGTCAGGAAATCGCTGCCGGTCGAGCCATCATTCCTGCCAATATTAATCATCCCGAACTCGAGCCCATGATCATAGGCAAAAACTTTTCGGTTAAAGTGAATGCCAACATTGGCAACAGCGCATTGGGCTCTTCTATCGAAGATGAAGTCGAAAAAATGGTGTGGGCATGCCGTTGGGGGGCGGACACCATCATGGATTTATCGACGGGCGAGAACATTCATACCACGCGAGATTTTATTATTCGCAACAGTCCTGTTCCCATTGGTACCGTGCCTTTGTATCAAGCGTTGGAAAAAGTCAACGGTGTGGCCGAGGATCTTTCATGGGATGTGTTTAAAGAAACAATAATTGAACAGGCAGAGCAGGGGGTGGATTATTTTACGATTCATGCCGGGGTTCGCTTGGCTCATGTTCCCTTGGCTGCTAATCGTGTGACAGGCATCGTCAGTCGAGGCGGTGCGATCATGGCAAAATGGTGTTTGGCCCATCAAACTGAAAATTTTTTATACACTCATTTCGAAGAAATTTGTCACATCATGAAGCAATACGATGTGAGTTTTTCGTTGGGTGATGGTCTGCGTCCAGGGTCCATCGCGGACGCCAATGACGCAGCACAATTTGCGGAACTAAAAACCTTGGGCGAGCTGACGAAAGTGGCGTGGCGTCACGATGTTCAAGTGATGGTGGAAGGGCCGGGGCATGTGCCCATGCACTTGATTCAAGACAACATGGAACAACAAATCGAGTGGTGTGATGAGGCGCCATTTTATACGTTGGGCCCGTTGACCACAGATATCGCCCCAGGCTATGACCACATTACGTCGGGCATTGGCGCGGCCATGATTGGCTGGTTCGGCTGTGCCATGTTGTGTTATGTCACACCGAAGGAGCACTTGGGCTTGCCGAATAAAGACGATGTGAAAACGGGATTGATCACTTACAAATTGGCAGCCCATGCAGCAGATTTAGCCAAGGGCCACCCAGGTGCGAGGGCGAGAGATGACGCGCTGTCTAAGGCGCGATTTGAATTTCGCTGGGAAGATCAATTTAATTTGAGTCTCGACCCTGATACGGCTAAAGCGTTTCATGATGAAACCTTGCCGAAAGCCAGCGCAAAATCAGCGCATTTTTGCTCGATGTGTGGGCCAAAATTTTGTTCGATGAAGTTATCCCAAGATGTCATGGAGAGTGAGGTGATATGAAGGAAATAGCCGTAGTAGGGGCTGGTATTTGTGGCTCTTTATTGGCCTACCACTTGGTTCGGATGGGGTTTAACGTGAGTGTCTTTGAACGAAGTCCGCACCAAGATTCGTGTTCGTATGCGGCGGCAGGCATGCTTTCGCCTATGGCGGAGCTAGAAAGTTCAGAGCCTGAAATCTTTGAGCTTGGTATGAGAAGCCTCTCTCTTTGGCCCGAAATCTTGTCTCGACTCAGTCATGACCTAAACCAATCTTTTTATTATTCAGATCGAGGAACCTTGGTGGTTTACCATCATCAAGATCAGAGAGAGTTTGAACAATACCATCGTATTTTAAATAGAAAACTGATCAATGAATCCAACAAAGGATTCACGGAAGTGGAGCCGAAGTCACTTGAGCCTGCGTTAGGTCATTTTCATACTGGTTTATTTCTTGAAAATGAAGCCCAGCTAGATGCAGAGGAAGTATTGCTCGGTTTAAAGAAATGGTTACGATTTCGGACTCAATGGAAAAATCAAACGGTGGAAAGGGTGGCCCCTCATCAGGTTGATCAAGAGCGGTTTGACTGGGTGTTTGACTGCCGTGGTTTGGCTGCTAAAAATCCTGAGAATAAACTATTTGGTGTACGTGGTGAGCGACTATTGATTCATGCACCTGAAGTAAAACTTAGCAGGATGGTGCGCCTCATGCACCCTAGGTATCGTATTTATATTGCTCCCAGACCGGATCATAAATATGTGATTGGTGCGACGGAAATCGAAAGTGATGACGATGGCCCAATGAGTGTGCGCTCGACCCTTGAGTTGCTCACAGCGGCTTATTCTGTTCATTCAGGTTTTGCAGAGGGTAGGGTGCTGGAAATGAAAACCCATGTGAGACCCACACGTTTAAACCATATGCCTTGGATAAAACACGCTCAAGGGTTGACGGAATTAAACGGTTTATATCGTCATGGATTTCTTATTTCACCGGCCATTATTGATTTAGCTTTAGAAGAACTTTATGTCTACATATCCAGTCGCGAATCAGAATTGAGCCCGACCACCCACAAGCCAAGAGAGGAAGTGTATGAACATTCTTTTTAATGGTGAATCTATGGAATGGGACCATGCCCATGACCTGGCTGCGTTAGTGGCGGTTAAGTGCGAGCAGCTCATGTTGTCCCCGGAGCGAGTGGTCGTTGCGGTTAATCAACAGTTTATACCCATGGCAGAACATGAAACCTATTTCCTAGAAGATGGCGATTCAGTTGAAATGTTGACAGCTGTTGTGGGGGGATAACGTGACGAAATCTGAATCATTGTTACAACTTATTCACCCAGATCTCACAGAAAGGCTTTGGCTGGGCACCGCGCTATATGACTCTCCTGAATTGATGCAAAGGGCAGTGGCGTCCTCTTCGACTCAAGTGGTGACCATCTCACTGCGTCGCGCCGTCAGTCAAGTAGACGATCATGGGCCTTTTGATCATCACGAATTTTGGCATTGGCTAAAGTCGTTCCAAAATTCTCGTCGCTTTTTACTACCAAACACAGCGGGTTGTCGCACAGCAACCGAAGCGATTACCTTAGCGAATATGGCGCGTGATTTGTTTAATACTCGCTGGGTTAAGCTAGAAGTGATTGGCCATGAAGACAACCTTCAGCCTCATCCCTTTGAGCTCGTCGAAGCAGCAAAAGAATTGTGCAAACAGGGGTTCAAAGTCTTTCCCTATTGCACCGAAGATGTAGTGCTATGTGAATCGCTGTTGGCGGTAGGGTGCGACATTTTAATGCCGTGGGGAGCGCCAATCGGCACAGGAAAAGGCCTAATTAACCCCTACGGTTTGTCTAAACTTAGACACTATTTTCCGAAAACGCCTTTAGTGGTGGATGCGGGTATCGGAAAGCCGAGCCATGCGGCGGCGGCTATGGAGTTAGGTTATGACGCTGTTTTGATTAACAGCGCAGTGGCGAGATCGTTGGACCCTGTGAGCATGGCGAAAGGCTTTAAAGCGGCGGTCGAAGGCGGGCGCATGGGGTACGAGGCTGGTTTAATGCAGGAGCAATTCGAGGCGAAGCCCAGCACGCCAACATTGGGCCAACCTTTTTGGCACCAGGTTTAGGTGCTAGGGACATGACGGTAAATAGAGTTCGAAAAGGCGCTACTCGTGTTACAAGTACGTCTAGCGTTGTAAGCAATATGAAAGCCATGAGTGAACCGACCGTATTGTGTATTGGTGGACTGGACCCACTAGGCTTGTCTGGAGTGACTCGCGACATTCAGGCATTGAATCAGATAGGCGTCCATGGGGCAGTATGCTTAACCGCGAATACCGAACAAGATCATCAGGGTTTCTATTCTATAAATGCCGTTGCAGCGAAGGAGTTCGAATCCCAACTGGATCGGTTAAATGCCTTAGATAGTATTCAGGTAGTAAAGCTTGGCTTGCTGGCCACAGAGGCGCAAATTCAAATATTGTTAAAGCATCCTATTTTGAAACAGTGCCTAGTGGTCTGTGATCCGGTGATTGCAGCAACGACAGGAGCGATTGCGTTTACTGAAAGGCGTGTAGCGGGGATTCGAAAGCTTTTGCCTTTGGTTGATGTGCTGACCCCAAACTTAGAGGAATTCGAAGATTTGTTTGAACGTCCTTTCGACCCAATACGGGAAAGAGAATTGGCTGAGCAGGGTACTGAACACCACTGCTTCCTATATGTGAAGGGCGGGCATGGCATCAATCAAGCGACAGACTGGTGGATATCAAAGGGCCAGTATTGGCAAATAGAAGGACAGCGACAAATAAATGGTGAGCGTCGTGGAACCGGTTGCTACCTTGCTAGCCTTTTGGCAGGAGCCTTAGCGCAGGGGCACCATTTCTCCGATGCCATGATTCTAGCTAAGCGATCGCTCTCAATGGCAATTTCAACGCCTGCCTATCTGTATGGTGTTGCTCAGCTACCGATCCATAGTATGCAGCACAACTCAAATGCCTATTGGCCAAAGGTACGAACCATCGATGACGTAACCGCTCACGCCTTCCCTTGCTGTCAAAAAGTCAAAGGTGTGTATCCGATCGTTGATCGCGCTGCGTGGTTAACTCGATTATTACCATCCGGTGTGACGGTGGCGCAAATTCGAATCAAAGATTTGTGTGGTGAGGCTTTAAAGCAAGAGCTGCGAGCCGCCATTAACATTGCTCGACAATATGGTTGTGGTTTATATATAAATGATCATTGGCAATTGGCCATTGAACTGGGGGCGTATGGCGTGCACCTAGGGCAAGAAGATTTAGATACTGCCGATTTAGAACAGATACATAGTGCTGGGTTAAGGTTGGGTTTGAGTAGCCATGGCCATTTTGAGGTTTGCCGATCCGTCTCTTTGAAGCCTTCATATTTGGCGTTTGGCCCTGTATATGAAACACAGACGAAAGTCATGCCCTGGATTCCACAAGGCCCCGAAGGCATCGGGTTTTGGCGAAGTGCGTTTCCGTCGCTTAAGTGGGTGGCCATCGGCGGAATTAAGGACGATCGCTTCGAGGCTGTAAAACAACAGGGTGTAGACGCCATTGCGATGGTGAGCGCCATTACGGATGCGACATCACCTGAACTGGCAATCAATGATTATGTGAGACGCTTCCGCATTGAAATGGCGTGCATTGATGTGTGTTAATGTTGTGAGCAAAGAATCGGTATAGTCTTGTTATCAATCGAAGTGTTTTTTGGGAGAGAAAATCGTGAGTCATCGTTTACCCGTTAATTATTTTTCAGACGTTTTGTGTGTCTGGGCCTACATTAATGAATGGCGCTTTGATGAAGTTGAGGCCAACTTGGGTGATCGGCTAGACGTTCAATTGCATTTTCTACCCAATTTTGCCTCCGTGCATTCGAAAATCGAGACTGGTTGGGGGCAGCGCGGTGGCTTTCAGGGGTATGGCGAGCATGTCAAAGAGGTGGCGGCCTCTTTTGAAGCGCCTATTCACGAACATACATGGGTTACCACTCAACCTCGTACCTCGGTTATTCCCCATGCCATTCTAAAGGCAGCGAGTCGATTGCATGATGTGGCCACGGTAAGACACCTAGCAAAAGCACTGCGTCAGGCATTTTTTCAACGAGCCGAAGACATTAGTCAGCTAGCCGTGATTGAAACAGTGGTGAAGGCAGAAGGGCTGGAGTGGCAGCCTCTATATGACCTACTTTTAACAGGCGATGCGCTGGCGGATTTGCATTTAGACTTTAATCTAGCCAAAGACTATCAAATATCGGTGAGCCCAGCTTGGGTGTTTAACGAAGGGCGGCAGAAATTGATTGGCAATGTTGGCTATCGAGTCATTGAGGCGAACTTGAAAGAGTTAATTGACCACAAGCCATCGGCACATGCGTGGTGTTGATATCAACGATTTTTAAGATTCTTTAAACGGAAGTTGCCGTTTGCACTGTTGAGCATAATCTTCCAAATAAAGTGCTTCTTGTTTAACGAATCGTTGAACCGCTTGGTGAAAATCAGGTTGCTGCAGAAAATGGGCAGAGTATCGAAGTGTCGGTTCAAACCCGCGACTGATTTTGTGCTCTCCCTGCGTCCCTGGGTCGAAATGTGTAAGGTTATGTTCAATGCAGTATTCGATACCTTGGTAATAACATAATTCAAAATGCAATGCGTCTGCATATTCGTTGGCACCCCAATAACGCCCGTACAGCGTGTCACTATCGTGAAAAAATAGCGCACACGCTTTGACGTCTCCTTCTTTCTCTGCAACCGCCATCATCATCTGTTGCCCTAGTGTTTTTCCTAATTGCTTGAAGGTCGATAATGACAGATAGCCAGTCATACCTCGTTTTGCATAGGTAGACTGGTAGCATTGGTAAAAGCGCTCCCATAGAGCTTCGCTTATATCCTGACCGCTGATTCTTGAGTAGACAAAACCTTGATCTACTAGGGAGCGTCTTTCTTTAAGCAAGTTTTTACGTTTTCTAGATTTAAAGCGATCTAGAAAGTCATCGAAGTCGCGGTAGTTTTCATTTTTCCAATGGAATTGTATTTGATGACGAATGTGCCACTGATCATCCATGAGTGCCTTTGCTAATGATGCATCACAAAAAAGAATATGGGCCCCTGATAGGTCATACTGGTCTATTTCGCTTCTCAAAATTAAGCTCAAATCATGAGCGTCAGGGGATGATTCCCCGATGGCCCTAGGCCCTTGAGCTGGGGTAAATGGAGCGGCTAGAATCAGTTTGGGAAAGTAATTAAGGCCGTGCTGATAATAGGCTTCGGCCCATGACCAGTCGAAGACGTACTCGCCATAGGAGTGTTCCTTGATGAAAGCGGGTAACAGCCAATGGTCTTTTGAATAAAGATAGTGCGACTGCCATCCAGTCTGTGCACCAATATCACCCTGTTGTTCTAAGGCCCTTAAAAAGGCCTTACTAAGAAAAGGGTAATCAGATGACCACAGTGATTCGGGGACGGATTCGATTGAATTTAATCGTTGCATCCAGTTTAGCCTTGTTGTTTAAATAGGGTAAAACAAAGGAGTATCATTATGTACGCACTGGATCCTCAGCTTCAACAGGATACTGTCCAATTAGGCCAGTTTCCTCTGTGCGACGTGTTGTTGATGAACGACGCGAATTTCCCTTGGGTGATTCTCGTGCCCAGACGCAGCCGTATCAGAGAAATCTTTCATTTGTCCTCGGAAGAGCAACACCAGCTAATGGATGAATCTGTCTTCGTTAGTCAGCGTATGGCGGATTTTTACGAGGCCGATAAAATGAACGTGGCCGCACTCGGAAACGTGGTACCTCAACTTCATGTTCATCATGTGGTTCGACGTCAAAATGACTTGTGTTGGCCAAAACCCATCTGGGGAGCCGTGACGCCCAAGCCCTACGCAGACTCTGATTTAAAAGCCATGGTTGACGAGTTAACACGCTTGTTTGGCGGTAAATTCGTTAGCGAAGGCCAAGGAGAAGACGATAACGACAGCGCGTTGTATTAAACGCGCTGAGTATTGGAGGCCTTTAAGTAGGCCTTTGCCAGTTTTTTTGCCCACTTTTTGTATCCAATTTCGCTTGGATGATATCCGTCTGATGCCATATCTTCTTGATCGACCGAGATGGGAACCTTTAAATAATACACTTGGTCGTATTGCACACATTTTTCTTCTAATGCTCGGTCTAGTACCTGAGCCCTGTATCCCAGTATAAACCTGAGCGGTCTAGGCAAAGCCGGAAACTCTGACATAGGGGGAACTTGGCTAAAGCAAATAGCGCCTGAAAATTGCTTTCGAAGGGTTTGAACTAATTTATCTAATTGGAGTTGCCATTGACGAATGGAGGTGAACCCTGTGACGTCGTTTACGCCGATGGAAACGAACACGATTTCGGTGTCATTTGGCAATACTGGCAGGGTGGTGCACAGTTGCTTTAAACGAATGCCATTTACGCCGTGGGAGTACCACTCTAGTGGTGCTTGTCTCTGGTCATTGAGGGCCTTGCATAATTCAGCTGTTAAGCCTTGGTCTATGTTTTCAACACCGACGCCAGCGACGGTGGATTCACCAATGTGCACAAGTTTAGGGTGATTTTGTTGAACAGGAGATTGTCTTGGTTGGGCTATCGGCAAGCGCGGAGTGGTTCTTTTAACGTAAAGTGCCTGAGGTAGAATAAAAGGAAGTGTGCTTGCGAGCAATAGCCACTTAAGTCGCATTGTGATCATAGTGTTTCCATTATCGAATGAACCCGATGTCTCAGTATCGGTAAAATGTCCTGTTCAAACCAAGAGTGTCGTTTAAACCACATTTGATTTCTAGGCGACGGGTGGGGTAGGCACATTATTGTCTCAGGTAAAGAAATCGTATGTTTTACCCGTTCCGTTAAATTTTTATACTGATTGCAGAATGCTTCTCGTCCGTGTTGGGATAACATGGACTTCAAATAATGTTGTTGACTGTATTGACCTAGTAGCAGTGTTAATTCGATGTCTTTCAGCTGATCTAATACCCGCGCATGCCATTTTTGCTCGCAAATCTTAGGTGGAGGCAGATCCCCATTGGAACCTCTGCCTGGGTAGCAAAAAGCCATTGGCAACACACTAAAGTTTTTCGCCTGATAAAAGCATTCATTGTCTACACCAAGCCACTCTTTCAGCCTCGTGCCACTGGGGTCGTTAAAGGGCTTACCTGTTTCGTGTGCTTTGCGGCCAGGTGCTTGGCCAATAATGAGTATTTTAGAGTGGGGCGCCAGTTGAATCACTGGGTTAGGTGCGAGAGGTAGAACGTCGCGGCAATGGCGGCATTCTTCAATGTTTTTGATCAGGATATTCATAATTTGAAGCTAAAAAAAACGGGAACCGAGGTTCCCGCTTTATGAAGAAAAGTTGAGTAAATTACTCAGCCATTTCTTTTAGTTTCTTCAATGGACGAATTTTAACCGCTGTGGAAGCAGGTTTTGCTTTGAATACTGTCTCTTCGCCAGTGAATGGGTTGATGCCTTTACGAGCTTTTTTAGCAGGCTTCTTAACCGCTTGGATTTTAAGTAGACCAGGTAGAACAAACTCACCCACAGCACGCTTCTTGATGTGGCCTTCGATCACATCAGATAGGCTATCTAGAACGGCTTGAACTTGCTTTTTGCTCAACTCAGTGTTTTCTGCGATTTGGGTCAGAATTTGAGTTTTGTTGAAACGTTCTTTAACGGCGGTAATTTTTTTAGCTGGAGCGGCTGCCTTCGCTGGCGCTTTTTTTGCTGCTGGCTTCTTTACGGCTGCTTTCTTACGAGCGGTTTTTTTCGCTGCCATTGTGATGTCCTTGTTGTGTTAGGAAAGATACCCACGCAATATACAAACAAGTATTGGATTCAGGCAAGAAAAAAAATGTAAAAAAAGCCTATTTTTTAGCTTTTTTTACATGAAGTCGCTTAACTGCTTGATTGAAGTGCTCTACCCACTTGGGGCAGAACAGTTTGCCAGCCTGCTGATTGATCTCAAGAATGGCCCTCATCATTGGCCGCTGAATATTTTCCTGATATGAACGTGTTTGAGTGATCGCCTCAAAAGTGTCCACAATGGCCAACAACTTTGCGCCTTCACAGATGTTCTCTTCTGTTAACTGATTGGGGTAGCCGGTGCCGTCGAGTCGCTCATGGTGATGTAAGATAATTTGCGCCGCTTCGCCCCAAACATCGAACGGTTCGATGAGTTGGTGGATACTGGTCACGTGGTTTTTTATCCATGTCCAATCGTGAAGGCTCAGCGCGCTGGCCTTCGAGATCATTCTTTTGGGGACGAATGCCATGCCAATATCATGAAGATATAGCGCCGCTTGAAGCTGGCTAGAAGGTATGGGGTTACCAGCCAGTTGATTCATGGTCATACCCAGCTCGAAGAGTCGCTCGGTTCGGCCTCGCCCGTAGGGAGTGCGTAAGTCTACTAACAAGCTGAGCTGTAAAAAGAAAGCCACTTCCTCGTTCACTTCCTCTTCGGTGAAGTATTCTCGGCTTTGTTTTTCTTGAAGCTCTTTTACAGGGGCTGTTTCAGGGGCAAGGTGCTGAATGATGGCCAGGGTTTGTTGATCAGCTTCATTTCCATTCAGCTGCGATAGTCGATGGACCAAGTCGGCCACATGATTGTAATGATCTTGATTAAAGTCGGTTTGGCCATCAACAAAATTGTCTAGCTCGGTGAAGGTGAGGTCGAGGCATAGCAATAAAACATCGCCTAGGGCCGCGTTGTAGCTTTTTTCACCTTTTCTTAAATTATCTAATACATCTTCGATAGATTGTAGGAGGGGGATGTACTGATTGATCCCCATAATGCCCAAGTCCCCCTTAACAGTATGAACATCACGAAAGAGTAGATTAATCGTGGCCATATCGTCGGGGCTATGCTCTAGACGCAATAAGTGGTCATTACAAGCTTGTCGCTTGTCGTCCAGCTCATCTTTCAGGTCTCGGATGAGATCTGGGTCAAATTGGTTCGATTTTGGGGTTGTCATGGGCCCTCCCGCTAAAATAAGCATAGCAATCGGGTCGGAATGTGTCGGAATTTGGCTCAAATTGGGTATAATGCCTGACTTTTTTGACGAAACTCGTTAACCCGCCCGTGTCGGGCTCCCCAGAGAGATGCAGGATACACCTTGCTCAGGGGGCAAAGAGGGTGGTTGGCAGGGGTAGAATGGCGTTAAGTATTCTACCTAGATATAAAAACACCTATATATAGAAGATAGACTTGGGAATTCACTATGCGCAGCCATTACTGTGGTGAAATAACAGAACAATTGGTCGATGAGACCGTAACTTTTTGCGGTTGGGTTCACCGTCGTCGTGACCACGGTGGTGTGATCTTTTTAGATGTACGTGACCGTGAAGGTTTGGTTCAGGTTGTATTTGACCCAGATACCGTAGAGGCTTTCAATACTGCTGACTCCGTTCGTAGTGAGTATGTTGTTCAGATTACCGGCCGTGTACGTGCGCGCCCAGCTGGTAGCGAAAACGATAACATGACGACGGGCAAGATTGAGATCTTAGGTAAAGAGATCAACATCTTAAACAAAGCAAACACCCCTCCATTCCCATTGGATGAATACAGTCCTGTGGGTGAAGACGTTCGCCTTAAATACCGTTACATGGACTTACGTCGTGATGAAATGCAACATAACCTGCGTTTCCGTCACAAAGTGACTACTCAAATTCGTAACATCTTAGACCAGCAAGGCTTCTTGGATATTGAAACCCCAATTCTGACTCGTGCGACCCCAGAAGGTGCTCGTGATTACTTGGTGCCTAGCCGTACTCACCAAGGTTCTTTCTTTGCGTTACCACAATCACCTCAGCTATTTAAACAGCTATTAATGGTGTCGGGTTTTGATCGTTACTACCAAATTGCTAAGTGTTTCCGTGACGAAGACTTACGTGCTGATCGTCAGCCTGAGTTTACTCAAATCGATATGGAAGCATCTTTCGTTGAAGAAAAAGACATCATGGGCGCCGCTGAAACCATGATTAAAGATATCTTCTCTGAACAGCTAAACATCGATCTAGGTGAATTCCCGCACATGCCTTATTCAGAAGCCATGAATAAATACGGTTCTGATAAGCCTGATTTGCGTATTCCAATGGAATTGGTTGACGTGGCTGAATTCCTACAAGACATCGAATTCAAAGTATTTGCAGGTCCAGCGAAAGACCCTAAAGGTCGCGTTGCAGCACTTAAGGTGCCAGGTGGTGCTGAGCTGTCTCGTAAGCAGATTGACGAATACACCAAATACGTTGGTATCTATGGTGCGAAAGGTCTAGCGTGGATCAAAGTGAACGAAATTGAGAAGGGCGTTGAAGGTTTACAATCGCCCATTATCAAGTTCATCGGCGACGACAACACCATGAAGATCATGGATAAGATCGAAGCGAAGAATGGCGACATCGTATTCTTTGGTGCAGACAAAGAAACGGTTGTGAATGAAGCACTTGGCGCGCTGCGTGTGAAGCTGGGCCTAGATCTAAATATGCTTACTCGTGCATGGGCGCCTCTATGGGTTGTGGACTTCCCAATGTTCGAAGAAACGTCAGACGGTGGTTTGACGGCTATTCACCACCCGTTTACTGCACCATCCTGTACTCCGGAAGAGCTTAAAGCCAATCCTGCTACGGCACTGTCTCGTGCCTACGATATGGTGTTGAATGGCTGTGAGTTAGGTGGTGGTTCTATCCGTATTCACGATCAAGAAATGCAAAAAACCGTATTCGAAATTTTGAACATCTCTGAAGATGAACAAAAAGAGAAATTTGGGTTCTTGCTTGATGCGCTTCAGTTTGGTGCTCCACCGCACGGTGGTTTGGCGTTTGGTCTTGACCGTCTGATTATGTTGATGACCGGTGCTGATAGCATTCGTGAAGTGATTGCCTTCCCGAAAACTCAGTCTGCTGCGTGTGTTATGACCGAAGCGCCAGGTGAAGTACCGGCTAAAAACCTACGTGAGGTAGGTATACAAGTACGCCCTAAAGAAACTAAATAATGAATAGGGCGCCTTGAGGGCGTCCGCTAGCTTTGTTGAAATAACCTTTTTAGTTAGTCACATAGGAATACTATGCTCCTGCCTAAAAAGAACATTTCGCCTCGCTAGCGAACACCTCAAGACGTCCCGAAAAGTTTTTAGTTGTTTAAATGAAGAAGCCCGCGGGCTTCTTTTTTTATGCCTTTTATTTTCGATTAAGGCACAATGATTCTTAGGCTTTGGATAGTTAGGTAGCATCATGTCCATCATTTTAGGTATTGACCCAGGTTCTCGAGTCACGGGGTTTGGTGTGATCGAGGCTCAGGGTAGTAAGCTTCGCTACGTTACTTCGGGCTGCATTAAAATGGACACGACCTTAGATTTGGCTCAGCGGCTTAAACAAATATTTGATGGTGTGACACAGTTGATTGGTCTTCAGCAACCGTCAGAGTTTGCGATTGAACAGGTGTTCTTGGGTAAGAATGTGGATTCCGCTTTAAAGTTAGGTCAAGCCCGAGGGAGTGCCATTGTAGCAGCGTCTGTAGCAGGTTTACCTGTGTTTGAGTACGCTGCTAGATCGGTTAAGCAGGCGGTCACGGGCAATGGCGGAGCGACAAAAGAACAAGTACAGCACATGGTTCAACTACTTTTGAAACTGCCCGGACGACCCCAGGCTGATGCGGCGGATGCTTTGGCGATTGCCATCAGTCACGCCTATGCCAATCAAAACTTAGTGGCCAAAGCGGGAGCAAGCCAAATGAAGCGCGGGCGAGTCCAGCGCTATGTGCCTGATTAAGCTTTTTCACGGCTCTACGGCTCTGGTGTTTTCGCACGCCTTTCGGTACTCTACTGTCTAAATTTACAGTATCTAAAAATAAGCAGTCTTACTATGATTGGTCGAATTACCGGTGTTTTGATTGAAAAGCAGGCACCAGAGCTCCTTATTGACGTCAATGGCATTGGCTATGAAGTATTAGCCCCAATGACCGCCATCTATGATCTTCCTCCCCTTGGCAGTACCGTGACCTTGCATACTCACTTTGTGGTAAGAGAGGATGCTCAACAACTGTTTGGTTTTGCCGACAAGCAACAGCGAAAGTTATTTCGAGCCTTAATAAAGGTGTCGGGTGTTGGGCCTAAGCTCGCTTTGTCGATTTTATCGGGTATCGAGACGGAACAATTTGTACGCAGTGTTCATGAAGAAGATTCCGCCAGCTTGGTGAGAATTCCTGGTATTGGAAAGAAAACGGCCGAGCGCTTAGTGATGGAAATGAAAGACCGTCTGAAAGAGTGGCAGGTGGAAACAGATCTACCTTTGATGGCTGCCGCTAACCCAACTCCGTCATCTCAAGAACAGTGGATACTTGAGGCAGAGTCAGCGTTGATGGCTTTGGGGTATAAGCCTACCGAGGCCTCTAAGGCCATCGCAGCGGTCAAGGGGACGGTAACCGGTCCAGAAGATTTAATTCGATTTGCCCTAAAGGGCATGCTAAAGCAGTAGCTAGGTGATTGAGATGATTGAAACGGATCGTTTTGTCAGCGCTGAAAATACCATGTTAAAAACGGAAGAGTCTCATCAAGACAGAGCGATTCGACCGACCAAACTCGAAGACTATGAGGGGCAACCTCAGGTTCGCGAGCAAATGGAGATCTTCATTGGGGCGGCTAAGGCACGTCAAGAGGCGCTGGATCATACCTTAATTTTTGGCCCCCCGGGTCTTGGTAAAACCACTCTGGCGAATATCATCGCCAATGAGTTAGGCGTCAATATCAAATCCACCTCTGGTCCTGTGCTGGAAAAGGCCGGTGATTTGGCTGCTATGCTGACCAATCTCGAAGAAGGGGATGTTCTCTTTATTGATGAAATTCACCGGATGAGCGCGTCAGTTGAAGAGGTGCTTTATCCGGCAATGGAGGACTACCAGTTAGATATCATGGTGGGAGAAGGGCCTGCCGCGCGCTCTCTCAAAATCGATCTCCCTCCATTTACCCTAGTCGGAGCAACCACTCGAGCGGGTTTGTTGACGAGCCCATTACGCGATCGTTTTGGGATCGTACAGCGTTTAGAGTTCTACAATGTGCAAGATTTGACCGGTATTGTATCCCGCAGCTCTGGCTTACTTGGTGTCGGCATTGAAGATAAAGGTGCGTTTGAAATTGCGCAAAGAAGTCGAGGAACACCGCGGATCGCCAACCGCCTATTAAGGCGTGTTCGTGATTACGCAGAAGTAAAAGGCGATGGCATCGTCAGTCAAGAGATGGCCGATCTAGCTTTGAATATGTTGCATGTGGATACACACGGTTTGGATCATATGGATCGACGATTGCTGTTGGCCATGATCGAAAAGTTTGGCGGTGGGCCGGTTGGCGTTGACTCACTGGCTGCCGCGATTAGTGAAGAGCGCGATACCATTGAGGATGTATTGGAGCCGTACTTGATTCAGCAGGGGTTCATGATGCGAACGCCGCGTGGACGGGTTGTGACAGAGCATGCGTACCTTCACTTTGGCATTACTATGCCAAAGGAGTAGTGTATGTTCGAATGGCCGGTTCGGGTGTATTACGAAGATACCGACGCAGGGGGGATTGTCTATCACGCGCGCTATCTGTATTTTCTAGAGCGATGTCGAACAGAGTGGTTACGCCAAATTGGCTTTAATCAGTCGGTGCTGAAGCGAGATCACCTCGGGTTTGTGATTCGTGATATGGCTATTCAGTGGCATGCTCCAGCAACCCTTGATGATGAACTAAATGTAAAAATAGGCGTCATTAAAGTGAAGGGGGCCTCTATCACGATGGAGCAATCCATAGTGCGACAAAGCGACAGCAAAAACGTTACATTGGTCACCGCAACGGTGACCATAGCATGTTTAAATACTGAATCTATGAAACCCATGGCTATTCCATCTGAGATTTCAAACGCCATGTTACAGAATAAAAATTTGGATGAAGGAGCCTGAACGTGGGTGAATCCATGACCTTATGGTCGTTAATTGCAAATGCCAGTATGGTCGTAAAGGGTGTAATGTTGGCCTTGGTTTTGGCCGTGTTTGCATCCTGGGTTGTTATTGTGCAGCGTCAACGAGTGTTAAATGCGGCGAAAGCAAGTTATCTCGCGTTTGAAGATCGTTTTTGGTCCGGAATGGACCTGAGTCTACTCTACAAAGAAATTAATCAAGACCCACCGCCATTTGGCGTCGAGAATATCTTTGCGGCGGGTTTCCGCGAGTTTAATCGCTTGCGCCAGCAGAGCAGTGGCGATCCCGAGGCGATTATGCAAGGGACACAGCGAGCGATGCGAGTGGCCGTGACCCGTGAGTCAGAATTTTTGGAAAGCCACCTTTCTTTCCTGGCAACGGTGGGATCTACCAGCCCTTATGTGGGTTTGTTTGGTACCGTATGGGGAATCATGAATAGCTTTAGAGGTTTGGCTAACGTACACCAGGCGACTCTCGCGACGGTAGCCCCGGGTATTGCAGAGGCGTTAATTGCGACGGCTATTGGTTTGTTTGCAGCGATTCCTGCGGTTATTTTCTACAATCGCTTTACTAATAAAGTGGACCAAATCACCACCTCTTATGAGACCTTTAGTGAGGAGTTTATTAGCATTCTTCATAGGCAGGTTTATAAGAAAGCGAAAGCGCCTTCAGACGCCGGTGCAACGGTGGCGAAATAATATGGCTAAGGAAAAGCGTCGCCCCATTGCTGAAATGAATGTTGTACCCTATATCGACGTGATGCTGGTGCTACTGGTCATATTCATGATTACCGCACCAATCATGACGCAAGGGGTTAAAGTGGACTTGCCAAAAGCGGCCAGTGAACCACTTAAAAATCAAAAAAATGAAGAACCGCTGATTGTCTCCATTAAAGCCAATGGTGAATACATCATTGAACGCGGTCGAACAGAAGACAAAGCAGCGAATCTTCAATACGTTGAACAGTATGTGGGCAAGATTCTAAAACAGCAGCCGGATACCAATGTGCTGGTCAGAGGAGATCAAGCCGTACCGTATGGCCATGTGATTCAATTAATGACCACTTTGCAATCGGCCGGTGCAGGCTCAGTGGGGCTTGTGACAGAATCACCGGAGCCATCTAAGTGATTCAAGTGCTGCCTTTAACGGACCCAAGAAGCTTTGCTGTACCGATTGTGGCCTCCAGCCTCATAGTGCTGTCTATATTGGTTTTGATGTCGACTCAGTGGGTCGATACCACGGAGCGAATAATTAAGACGCCTAAGCACATAAATGCAACCTTGGTGGTGGAAAAATCAAAACCTAAGCAGGCAAAAAAAGAGACCAAGAAAAAGACCGTTAAGTCAGTAAAGCCTAAGGCTCAGGTTAAAAAAGCACCGGTGACTCCGAAAGAAAAGAAGGTGCAACCCAAAAAAGAGACCAAGCCTGTCGTTAAGCCTAAGGAAGACAAAAAGGCGCTACCTCTCCCTGGGGCGGATTTCTCAGAGGCATTGTTGCAAGAAGAAAAACAAATGAGCATTAAAGAAATGCTAGAAGAGGAAGAGGCGGCTAAAGCAGCTGAAGAAGAAGCCGCAGCAGTGGCGGATATTTCGACTCAGATAAGAAACTTGGTGCAAAGTGTGTGGCGTCAGCCACCCAGTGCCAAACATACAGATGAAGTGGTGTTACGGATTACCTTGGTTCCAACTGGCGAGGTCACAGACGTCTTTCTGGTGTCTTCCAGTGGTAATCCAGCACTAGACCGAAGTGTAGAGCAGGCGGTATGGAAAGTGGGCAAGCTGCCAGTGCCGAAAGACCCAGTGTTGTTTGAAAAAGAGTTTAGACAATTTAATTTTTTATTTAGACCAGAAGATGCACGATTATGAGATTTGGATTTTTTAGCATTTGCATGCTTCTTATGTTCAGTTTTCAGGCAAGAGCCGACCTGACCATTGAAATTACTCAGGGGATTGCCTCTTCAATACCGATTTCGGTCGTACCATTTAAGGTGCCAAGTGGCATAGAAGAGGATGTGGACGGCATCATTCGCAACGACCTTGAACGCAGTGGGCACTTTACTGCTCTTGCCCCTCGGGACATGCTTAGCCACCCTCAGACTGAAGGGGATATCTACTTTAGAGACTGGCGATTATTGAAACAAGACTACTTGGTGATCGGCGAAGCATCCGTTTCTGCCCCTGGCCAGTACCAGATTCGCTATCAATTGTACGATGTGTTTAATGAAAAGCAGCTTTTGGTGCAAACGCTTAAAGGAAATGCGAGCCAGCTTAGAGATATTGCCCATCGTATGAGTGATGCCATTTATGAGCAACTTACGGGAATTCGAGGCGCATTCTCAAGCAAGCTAGCGTACGTGACAACCAACCCCAGACGCACCAAGTTTAATTTGGTGATTGCGGATAGCGATGGGGCGAGAGAGCAGGTTGTTCTGACCAGTAAGTATTCGATTATTTCACCGGCATGGTCGCCAGATGGTAAGCGCCTAGCTTACGTTATGCTGGAAGACAGTGGCAGTAAGGTGTACGTTCAAGAGCTCGCCAGCGGTAAGAAAACCTTGGTGAGTGCCAATAAAGGCATTAACAGTGCCCCGTCATTTTCTCCTGACGGAAACAAATTGGCGTTAACCTTGTCGAAAGATGGCAACCCGGAAATCTATGTGGTCGATTTGAACACGCGACATTGGCTAAGAGTGACTAACCACTATGCTATAGATACCGAGCCAAATTGGATGCCAGATGGTGAGCACATCATCTTCACCAGTGGTCGAAGTGGTAGCCCACAAATCTATCGAGTGAACATCGAAAGTGGTTACATTGAAAGGTTAACATTTGAAGGGCATTATAACGCTAGGGCACGTCTGGCGCAGGATGGGCGGTTTTTAGTGCTGGTGCATCAAGCGGAAAAAGGTGCGCCATTTCACATCGCATCTTTGGACTTGTTAAGGGGACTTTTACAGATCTTGACGTCGGACACATATCTGGATGAATCACCCAGTGTTTCTCCTAATGGAGTTATGGTAATGTATGCTGCAAAGCATAATAAACGAAGCATCTTGGCCGCCGTATCTGTAGATGGTGATGTGAAGCTGTTGTTTCCATCTAAGACGGGTGATGTTCGAGAGCCCGCTTGGGGCCCCTACTTAAATTAGTTTTAGAAAATAAAATAAGGTAATCAAACGATGGAATTGAATAAATTATTTGCGGTATCTTTATTGGCTCTAGCAATCACGGGTTGTGCGAGCAGCGGTGGTACCACAGATGAAGCAGCGACGACTGACGCTGCAGTTGAGGAAAGCCAGACTCAAGGTGTTCCTGGTGCTGAAGGCATCGATGTAGTGACCGAAGAGCAGTCTGCAATGGCGGCTAATCCTTTGCTAGAGCAAACTGTCGTTTACTTCGGCTACGATCGCTCTGAAATTCGCCCAGAATTCAAAGATGTACTAAACGCACATGCTGAGTACCTAGTGGCAAACCCTCAAGCGCGTGTTGTACTAGAAGGTCACTGTGACGAGCGTGGTACGGTTGAATATAACCTTGCTCTAGGTGAGCGCCGTGCGGATACCGTTAAGCGTTACTTGGTTGTTCAGGGTGTTAACCCAAGTCAGCTTGAAAGTGTGAGCTTCGGTGAAGAGCGTCCAGTTGAAGTGGGTTCTACTGAAACGGCTTGGTCTAAAAACCGTCGCGCTGAGATTAAATATCAGTAATCATGAACGCTAAAATCGTATTAAGCTTGTCTGCGGTCGCTTTTACGGCCGCAACGTCTTTCGCTGATACATGGTCATCGGTGCCTCAAGCGGGCACCGATACCACGCCTACTGCGCCTGCAACCTCTCCTCAGGCAGGTACCCTGTCTCAAGGTGCCGCTCAAATGCTACTTCAAGAAGTCGACCAATTAAGGCAAGAAGTCCAGCGCCTACAAGGCATAGTTGATCAGCAGCAGTTTGAAATTAATAAGATTAAGGTGGAGCAAAAAGAACGCTATCTTGATCTTGATCGCCGACTGTCCGCAAAAGTGGCTAGGCCTGCTGGTATGGCTTCAAGTGACGGTAGCTCCCCAAAAGACCAATATGCAGCGGCCTTTGATTTAATGAAGAATCAAAAGCTAGATGAGGCCACACAGGCCTTTAAAGGTTTTTTAGACGCTTACCCTCAGCATGATCTGAGCGTAAACGCCTACTACTGGATGGGGCAAATATTCTACAATCAGGCTAATCTAGATGAAGCCCGCAAGGCTTTCACTATTGTCGTAAACCAATATCCAAAGCATCAGAAGGCAGCGGACTCAAGCTATAAGCTCGGGGTTGTTTTGCATCGCTTAGGGGATACGACAAAAGCGAAGCAGTTATTAAAGGGTGTGGTTAAAAATCATCCGAATTCAGCTACGGCGAGGCTAGCCTCGAAATATCTAAAAGAAAACTTCTAATCGGCCCATGGCCGATTTTTTGTATCTTCTTTGTCCTTTTCATATGGTCTAGTTTCTGGCGTACCCTGTCTTAACCCAGTATTTTCGCGGCTTTTAGCTAAATTTCAAAAAATATTAAAAAAAAGAAGGGCTTAGGGGTTGCTTTATATCTTAAAAATAGTAACATTTGCGCCCGCTTTGGGGGTCGTTAGCTCAGTTGGTAGAGCAGTTGGCTTTTAACCAATTGGTCGCTGGTTCGAATCCAGCACGACCCACCACTCTAAAGCTAACAGAGTGGCAATGTATTGATTACAAAGTTAAGTCGCATTTAAGTTATTGAAATTGTTGACAAAATAATTTTTCTAAGTAAAATGCGCAGCACCAACTAAGGGTCGTTAGCTCAGTTGGTAGAGCAGTTGGCTTTTAACCAATTGGTCGCTGGTTCGAATCCAGCACGACCCACCAAATTTAAAAAGGCAGAGTTTTACTCTGCCTTTTTTCGTTTCAGCGTACTGTGTCGGGAGACTACCCTCTAGGTTCCCGTATCTCTGCCTTGTGGTAGAATGCGGCGCAGTATTATCAATGAGTTGTTTTTCAGATTTATGACCGTTTTAGAATCTATGGCCGCCGACAGTGAACTCGTAAGGCATCACCTTGAGTACGGCATACAAGAAGATTTAACCTCCGAGCAGCGAATCGAGCATGTTGCGGATATCAAGCGCCTTCTGCTTGAGAAGGACGCTGTATTGGTTGCGCACTACTACACCGACCCTGTTATTCAAGCACTGGCCGATGAAACGGGCGGTTGTGTTGCGGACTCCTTGGAAATGGCTCGCTTTGGGCGTGACCACCCTGCAAAGACTTTGGTTGTGGCTGGTGTTAAGTTCATGGGTGAGACTGCTAAGATTTTAAGCCCAGAGAAAACCGTGTTAATGCCCACCTTGGAAGCCACTTGCTCCCTTGATCTGGGTTGCCCCATTGATGACTTCTCAGCGTTTTGCGATCAGCACCCCGACCGTAAGGTGGTGGTTTACGCGAATACGTCTGTGGAAGTAAAAGCCCGTGCAGATTGGGTTGTGACGTCCAGTATCGCGCTTGAAATTGTGGAAAGCCTACGAGATCAAGGTGAAAAAATCATTTGGGGTCCAGACCAGCACCTTGGTAACTACATTCAGAGAATGACTGGGGCTGACATGCTTATGTGGGATGGAGCATGCATTGTTCACGAAGAGTTCAAAGCGAAGGGCCTACTGGATCTAAAGAAAGTCTATCCTGATGCCGCTATCCTAGTGCACCCTGAGTCACCGGAGTCTGTCGTGAAAGTGGCAGATGTGGTGGGCAGTACCTCGCAAATTATTAAGGCTGCCCAAACCATGGAAAACGATACCTTTATCGTGGCAACTGATAAGGCAATCTTTTACAAGATGCAGCAAATGGCGCCGGGTAAAACCTTTATTGAAGCGCCTACCGGCGGGTCTGGTGCCACCTGTCGCAGCTGTGCCCATTGCCCTTGGATGGCCATGAACGGTTTGCAGAATTTAAAATCGTGTTTAGAGCGGTCTTTAAATGAAGTGACAGTGGATGACAAGATCGCGGATAAAGCCTTGGCATCGCTGAACCGAATGCTCGATTTCGCACAGACTCATGGTGTGAAGTCTGAAGGGCGTCGCTTCTAATCAATTCAGCTTGAGTCGCTAGAATTCTAGCGACTCATTTGCATTATCCATTTCCCTTGCTCTTTGCTCAATTCTCGCTGCGAGCAAATAGTGTTCACCGGCCAGCTTAAGGGCCGTTTGCAATTGCTTTAGAGCTTTGCTCTTTTGTCCTGTTAAAAACAAAAACTCCGCTCTGGATCGAAACATTCCGACCTGATTGCCTGATTTGCCTTGAGCTTCACTGAGCCTCTGCCACAAGTGTGGGTCGTTGGGGCGAATGTTGACGTGCTTTTGTAGTTCGGAGGCCGCCTCTGAAAACTGTTTGTTTTCAAGTAGTAGGTTGGCATAGGTCATCGTCAATGGGTGGTTATCTGGATTTAGTTCCAAAAGCTTTTTCAGTTTTTTGAGTGCGCGTTCGGGTGATTGAGCAAAAAATAGAATTTCGTTGTGTAACGCTTGGTAGCTGATTCTGCTTTTATCCTGTAAGAGTAGTGCGTTGGCCTGGGCCAGTGCTTGCTTGTACTTTTTTTGTTCTAAAAGTAGAAGCGCCATACCGTATTGGGCCACTTGCTGTTGTTGCTTATTTTTAGCGGTTTTGAATAGCTTTTGATAATGGGGCAAGTTGTGGGAGTTTTGTTGATAATTCACCAGTATGCGGGTTCTCATAAGTTGATACTCGAGATCCTCGGGTATGGGGGTCACGTTCAAGTTATCCACTCGGGCCGCGGCATCACTGATTCGGTTTTCTGTTACAGGGTGTGTAAGAAGGAACTCTGGTGGTCTTTGACTGTAGCGATGAGCCTCGAACATTTGGCTAAACATATCAGGCATGCCTTGTGGGTCTATTTCTGCCGATACGAGGGTGTGCATCCCAAGACGATCAGCCTCTCTCTCCCAATCTCTGCTGTAACTCAACGCCCACTGCGTGGCGGCGGCTTGGCTTGTCATGAGCCCTGCAAATCCAGCCTCTGTGTTGTTAGATGCCAGCAATAGAATGCTACCCAGTAACGTGGCCATGGCAATCGGGGCTTGTTTGCGGCTTTCTTCCACCTGTCTGGCAAAGTGTCTTTGACTTAAATGCGCGAGTTCGTGTGCCAGGACCGCAGCGAACTGCGGTTCATTTTGGGCATGGATAAAGAGCCCGGCATTAATCCCAATCACGCCGCCAGGTACGGCAAATGCGTTAAGTTGCTTGTTGTCGAGCAAGACAATTTCAAAGCGGCGGTCGTTCACCTGGCTGTGGGCGGCCAATCTATAGATTAGGTTTTCCGTATATTCGGTTAGCACCGGGTCGTGTAACGTGGCGGCTTGCTGGCGTAAATTTCTAAGCCAGGTTCTTCCTAGCTCGTGCTCTTTTTCTATGGATATGAGGCCGGAGGTGGCATCGCCTAAGCTGGGGAGGTCGTTATTCGCTGCAAGAGAATACTGAGTCAAACAGATAAGGATGGCAAAGACCAAGCGTCGCATAGGTTTCCTTAGATAAATTGGGTCGCTAACCCAGTGCATTTCTTTTACTATTAGCGCTATCAATAAATAGTGGGCTAACCTTTAAGATGACGCAACCCTTTGATAGTGAGCTAGATGTAAAAGGACTTCGGTGTCCGATGCCACTTTTGAAATCGAAACAGGCATTAAGTTCCATGCTTACGGGGCAAGTATTGAAGGTAGAGGCGACAGATAAAGGTGCATTAAGGGATATCCCCGCCTTTATATCTATGAGTGCTCACTCACTTCTAAAACAAGAATTAGAACAAGACGTTTACATTTTTTATATACAAAAAGGAGCCTAGGCACTTTATGTCTATGATGCGATTGATTCGCGGCTGGATAGATCAGTATTTCTCAGATGAAGAAGCGCTGTTTTTACTCTTACTTCTCGTATTAGGGTTTGTGGTCATCCTCTCTTTGGGGTCCATTTTAGCACCGGCCATCGCCAGTGTTATTTTAGCTTACCTCCTGCAAGGGCCCATGTTGGCACTTAAGCGGCGAGGGTTATCTCATACATTGGCCAGTACTGTGGTTTTTGTGGTGTTCATTGTCGTCTGTTTGGCTATCTTGCTCATCATTATTCCGGCTGTATGGGGGCAGGTGACTCAGCTCTTTAATGAACTGCCCAAAATGCTGTCTAAAGGGCAGTCTTTGTTGACGGTACTGCATGAGCAGTATCCGCAATATTTCTCTGAAGAGCAGATTAAGGCGTTAACGGTTAGCGTAGGTGAAGAGCTCGGGCGGATGGGGCAGTTGGTGGTGTCGTTTTCACTTCACAATTTACCTAACATGGTGGCCTTTTTAATCTATGCCATTCTGGTTCCCTTGCTCATTTTCTTTTTCTTGAAGGACGGTGACATGATGGTGCGTTGGTGGGTATCTCTATTGCCAACGAAACGCGCTCTTATCGGTCAGGTATGGCGAGAAATGGATGAGCAGTTTGCGAATTACATTCGGGGTAAAGTCGTCGAAATACTGGTTGTGGGAATAGCGACTTATATCGCATTTGCCATTATGGGAATTCGCTATGCTGCACTTTTGGCCATATTGGTGGGTCTGTCGGTTGTGATTCCCTATATCGGTGCTGCGGTGGTCACGATTCCAGTGGTTTTGATTGCCTACTTCCAATGGGGGATTGGTTCGGAGTTTTACTATCTGGTGGCGGTTTATTTCATTATTCAGGCGCTCGATGGCAACGTTCTTGTACCTTTGTTGTTTTCTGAAGCGGTTAATCTGCACCCTGTGGTGATCATTCTTGCCGTTTTGGTTTTCGGTGGATTATGGGGGCTTTGGGGGGTATTTTTCGCCATCCCGCTCGCGACATTATTTAAGGCTGTTATCACCTCTTGGCCCAAGGGGGTAAAAGCGGCCAAAGAAGAGCAAGAAACCGCAAATTAACCCACTTCTTAGTTGGGCGGCCCTTGCCACCAAGGGCTTTGCTCAGTACCATTGCCGCTTATTTTTTTACCCGTTCGGAGAAGGTTGATGATCACCGGTAGCATCGTAGCATTAGCGACACCAATGACAGCGTCTGGAGAGGTGGATTGGCCTGCTCTAGATAAGTTGGTGGAGATGCACGTGGAGAAGGGTACCTCCTCTATCGTGGCCATGGGTACGTCAGGTGAATCTGCGACGTTCGACGCCGATGAGCACCTCAAAGTCATTGAAGTCGTTGTGAAAACCGTCAATGGCCGAATTCCTGTGATCGCGGGTACTGGTGCAAATGCGACATCGGAAGCCATTTACCTTACTCAACAAGCTCAAGAGCTCGGCGTTGACGCTGTGCTATTGGTGACCCCGTATTACAACAAGCCGACACAAGAGGGCTTGTATTTGCACCATAAGGCCATCGCTGAGGCGGCCAGTGTTCCCCAGATTCTTTATAATGTACCGGGTCGTACTGCTTGCGATATGTTGCCTGAAACGGTTGAGCGTCTATCGAAAATTGACAACATTGTCGGTATTAAAGAAGCCACGGGTGATATTGCTCGTGCTCGAGATATTATTTCACGAGTTGACGCGGAATTTGCGGTGTACTCAGGGGATGACGAGACGGCCTACGAGTTAATCTTGGCGGGTGGTAAAGGAAATATTTCAGTGACGGCCAACGTGGCACCTGCTGAAATGGCACAGCTTTGTGAGCTGGCATTGGCTGGTGATGCAGACGGAGCAAAAGCGCTGAATGATAAATTGATGCCTTTGCATAATGCGATGTTTGTGGAATCGAATCCAATTCCTGTGAAATGGGCCCTTCATGAGATGGGCTTGTGTGACGTGGGTATTCGTCTGCCGCTAACGCCTTTAGCAGAAGAGTATCGGGAACCTTTACGTAAGGTCTTGGGTCAACAGAACCTGCTATAGAAACCGTGAGATTCCAAATGAAAATAGTTTTTGCCCTAGTTGCAGTATCCCTTCTATCTGGTTGTAGCTGGTTGTTTCACGATCGTACAAATGATTACTTGCAGGCAAAAGAGCAGCCAGTGATTGAAGTGCCAAAAGAAGTGGCTCTCGTGGCACTCAAGCCACAGATGGTCATTCCAAGTGTGAAAAACCAAGAAGCGTTACCAGAGGCTTTTGAGCTTCCACGCCCAGGCAAGCTTGAGATTGTAGAAGAAGATGAATCGGCTTCCTTGGTTGAAGTGAGCAATCAGCCGTTGGTATCTGAGCTTGAAAAGGACGGAAACGGCACGCCCATCTTAAGGCTAAATGTTAAATTTCCTCGTGCTTGGGCTGCCATCGGTGAGTCCATTAAGCAAACGGATATTGATGTTAGCGACCTAAACCGCAGCATTGGGACGTATTACATCCAAGTCGAAGACAAAGAAGCGGTCGTTGAGCAAGGCTTTTGGGCCAGCTTGTTTGGTTCGGAACCAGAGAAGGTCATGGTCGATTACTTAATCAAAGTGAACCGTGCTCGTAGCGGTGTCTATGTATCCATTCAAAAGGATGCCGAGACCTTAGCCGATGAATCCATCGCTAATTTATTATTGGGTCAGATTCAAGAAAACCTAAAGTGAGATTTTGCAGTATCGGCAGCGGAAGCAAGGGTAACGGTACCTTGGTTTCCGCCGGCTCCACCACGCTTTTAATTGATAACGGTTTTACTCTTAAAGAGTTTGAAAACCGTCTTGCCCAAAAAGGCCTTACCCCCCTCGATCTAACCGCCGTGTTAATCACACACGAACACGGAGATCACATTAAGGGTGTCGGCCCTTTAGCCCGTAAATACAAAGTCCCTGTTTACTGTTCCCACGGCACGGCCATGTTTGATGGTTTGGGCTCGATTCCCAGTTTGCGCGTCTTGAATAGCCATGAGCCACTGGCTTTGCAGGATATTTTGGTGACACCCGTCGTGGTACCCCATGATGCAAAAGAACCCACTCAGTTTGTGTTGCAAAGTGGGGGGCACAAGCTTGGAATATTGACCGATCTTGGCAGTCTGACGCCTCATATTTTGAAAGAGTATGATGATTGTCATGCCTTGCTGTTGGAAACCAATCATGACCCGCAACTGCTTCAAATGGGACCGTACCCTCCTAAACTAAAAGCCCGAGTTGGCGGACCATTAGGGCACTTAAGTAATGCTCAGGCCGCGCAGTTTTTGCATTCGGTGAACCATGATAATTTAAAATATTTAGTGGCGACGCACATCAGCGAGCAAAACAACGATCGCACTAAAGCCATAGCCGCGATTTCTGAACCGTTCGATTGGAGCGAAGATTTTGTGATCATGGCGGATCAAGAGAAAGGCTTCGATTGGTGCGAACTGTAACCGTTTGTTTCTAAAATGTTTAATTTCAGCGGTTTTTGTGCTGTTATTGTCATAATCTTATGGTTAAATTTGGCAGTTTCTTAAAGTAGTGGTAGCGTTAAGCTATCGTCTACGACAATTTTAAAGGACCATAACAATGAAAAAAATCCTATCTGCAGCGGCTTTAGCGGCGGCCCTACCTCAAGCAGCCAGCGCCCTTCCTTTGGTTGACTTTTATGCTGGCGGTTATTACTGGGATCAAGGTATTTCTGGTGAAGTCAGTGGTACCGCAGATTTTGAAGATGATTTGAACTTAGATGCAGGTGGTCAAAACGTGACCTATCTTGCGTTTGAGCACCCAATTCCAGTGCTACCAAACATTAAACTTAAAAACACCAGCATGAGTGCTGATGGTACTGGTCAGCTACAACAAACGTTAGATCTAGGTGGCCAACAAATTACTGGCTCTACTAATGTTGCCAGTGAGCTAGATCTAACTCATACCGATTACACCTTGTACTGGGGTCTACCATTACCGCTAGTGACATTTGATTTTGGTCTAACGCTTCGCCAGTTCGATGGCAGCATGGAAGTGGTTGATACCTCAAATTCTAGTAACACAGCATCTGCAGACTTGGATGTGGTGGTGCCTATGGGTTACCTAAAGGCGGGTGTCGATATTCCAATGACGGGTCTATCACTGGGTGGTGACGTGAACGTGATTTCATACGGTGATTCAGGTATCACAGATTACGATCTAAACATGACCTATGTGTTGCCATTGATCCCTCTACTGGATGTGGGCATCACTGCGGGTTACCGTAGCTTTGACTTAGAAATTAATCCTGATGATTTCGGTGGTAGCAGCGACGACCTAAGTGCGGAAACCACGGTAGATGGTCCGTACATTGGTATCAGCCTGCACCTTTAATCTTTTCAAAAGCGCGACACAGTTCGCGCTTTTGTTTTTAAAGCGGTCATAATAATAATGAATTCTCACCTGAAACTTTCTACTGTTATTGCTCTCATAGTAAGCTGTGGCTTGGTGGCCTGTAGTGGCGAATTAGGTCGACTGTCTGACGACGAACTTCGTAAAAAAATACAGGAATGCGATTACGCCGTAAATTTGTCCACGGCTGAGCATCAGGTTTGTCAAAATTATCACCGTGAATGCCAGCGACGTCTGAATGATGGTCGTTTTGTTTGTCAATAATTCACACAAAATTGAGAAGAAAAATGCGTAAGTTACCCCTAGTCGCGTTTATGTCAGCTGCACTTGTGGCAGGCTGTAACGCCGAAAAAGAAGTGGTTTTAGAATCTGATATCGACAAAATGAGCTACGGTATTGGTATGAATATGGCTCGCAGCATTAAAGGTCAGCCAATCGAACTCAATGCGGATGCTTTGGTGGCGGGTCTTAAAGACACGTTAGCAGATAAAGAATTGAAGTTAGATGAAGCGGCGGTTCGTGAGGCATTTGCTGCCGTACGTGAAGCGCAAATGGAGAAGCAGAAGCTAGCTTCTGAAGAAGCACTAAAAGCGGGTGAAGACTACCTAGCTGAGAATGCCAAAAAAGATGGCGTTAAAGTGACTGAGAGTGGTCTTCAATACGAAGTGATTACCGCAGGGGATGGTCAGTCTCCAGCTGCAACCGACACGGTTGAAGTTCATTACCACGGTACGTTGATTGACGGTTCTGTATTCGATAGTTCCGTTGAGCGTGGCTCTCCAGCCTCATTCCCTGTTAACCGTGTTATTTCTGGTTGGACTGAAGCCTTGCAGATGATGAAAGTAGGTGACAAGTGGCGCTTACATATTCCATCTAACCTAGCTTATGGCCCACAAAGCCCTAGCCCTAAAATTCCAGCAAACTCGACTTTGGTATTTGAAGTTGAACTATTGTCTGTTGCAGGCGGCGCCGAAGGCTAAGCCTAGTCTTTGAGGCAGAAAAAAGGCCAATTCAAAGTGATTTGAATTGGCCTTTTTGTTTTCGAGATGGAGCTATTTATCCAGTTCTTTAATTTTGTTCAGAAGCTCATTTGTTTTTTCTTCCATGAGTGCCTGATCACCTTTGGATTCCACATTGAGACGAACAACTGGCTCAGTGTTAGACGAGCGTAGGTTAAAGCGCCAATTGTCGTAATTGATGCTAATGCCATCAGTATGATCGATGCTGGTTGCCCCTTCCGAATACAATTTTGTAATGCCGTCAATCACCGCTTTTGGATTGCTGAGCTTAGAATTGATCTCGCCACTGCAAGGGTAGGCTGCCATGCGCTCACTGACGAGCTGTGACAATGGTTTACCCGTTGTCGAAACGAGTTCTGATACCAATAACCAAGGGATCATTCCACTGTCGCAGTAGGCAAAATCTCTAAAGTAGTGGTGAGCACTCATTTCACCGCCGTAGACGGCATCTTCTAACCTCATACGTTCCTTGATAAAAGCGTGGCCAGTTTTGCTTTGGATCGCTTGACCACCGAAATCCTCAGCGATGGCGACCGTATTCCAAGTCAGGCGAGGGTCATGAACGACTTTAGAGCCGGGTGCTTTTTTAAGGAAGGCTTCAGCAAGCAAACCGACAATATAATAACCTTCAATGAAGTTACCGTTCTCGTCGAAAAAGAAGCAGCGATCGAAGTCGCCATCCCACGCAAACCCCATGTCAGCATTGGATTGTTTAATCGCCTCAATGGTGGGGGCTCTGTTCTCTTCCAATAATGGGTTTGGAACGCCGTTTGGGAAGTGTCCGTCAGCCTCGTGGTGCACTTTCACCCACTCGAATGGAAGCGACGACTCAATGGCGTCAATGACGGCACCCGCTCCGCCGTTACCGGCATTGCAAACGACCTTCAAAGGCTTTAGGTCTTTGACACTCACATACTCAAGTAAATGCTCTATGTAGGCTTCTCGTGTGCTTTGCTCGTGCAGTAGTCCTTTACGAGACACATCAGGAAAGCGATTGTGTTCCGCCAAAGCTTGAATATCTTTTAGCCCAGTGTCGCCACTGATGGGTTTAGATTCCTCCCTAACGAACTTCATGCCGTTGTAGTCTTTAGGGTTATGACTGGCGGTGACACAGATCCCGCCATCAGCACCTAGGTGGCTGGTCGCAAAATACACTTCTTCCGTACCGCATTGACCAATGTCGGTCACATCGGCTCCTGCATCGGTGAGACCTTGTATGAGGGCTCGGCTCAATTCAAAGCTGGTTAGACGAATATCGTAACCGACAACCACGTTAGATGGGGTTAAAAACTCTCCGTAGGCACGACCAATACGGTAGGCGATATCTTCGTTGAGTTCGTCAGGAATACGCCCACGAACATCGTAGGCTTTAAAGCAGGTGAGTTGACTCATTTAAAACTAAGATCCCTTCTTATAAATATTGTCATAGACGTAATTGGTGGCTTCTACAAAACCATCAATCGAACCGCAGTCGAATCGGCGTCCCTTAAACTTGTAAGCGATGACACAGCCTTGTTTGGCCTGTTGCATGATGGCATCGGTAATCTGTACTTCACCGTTTTTACCTGGTGGTGTGTCCTGTATCTTATCAAAAATGTCGGG
>Ga0181590_10000301_pt1 | contig 38615 bp, 27 predicted proteins | sample 071ome_34_FD_132446 | JGI IMG/M metagenome (GOLD analysis project Ga0181590, IMG submission 132446) | Coastal salt marsh microbial communities from the Groves Creek Marsh, Skidaway Island, Georgia - 071411BT metaG (megahit assembly) | ecosystem: Environmental > Aquatic > Marine > Intertidal...
AGAAAAGAAACCATCGAAAGAGTAAGACAAACACTCTAATTCAGTTAGATCTATTATAGTTACTCAGGGGAGACTTCATCCCCTTTTTTAATGTTTTTATACTGAAATAAGGTTAAAAAGGTAATAAAATGGATTAAAAATGTAATTAAAAATATAGCTGAGAGTTTTATTTGTTTGATAATTATTGTTATCAATCTGAGATAATGATACGAATTAATATCATAATATGCACTCTAATCGTCTTTATATTCTTATAAATGTGCTGAGGTATGTGTGCTTATATTCTTATAAATGAGTGCTTGTAATCTCTCTAAAACCTTTATAATGTGCTGAGACCTTGTGATCTTAGCGAGCATAACATAACGACCGCACTTTGTCAACTCCCAGGGTCACAAAATCCCCACAATCCCCGCACAAAAATACACAGAACCCTCATAAATATCCCAAGACTACTTGACAACAATTCCCGACCATCTTACAATACTTACAGTAACACACACGGAGAGACTTATGTCAGTTGCTTATCACCAGGCACAGAAGCAGCGTTATAGGGTCACTCTAGAGCTTACAGTACTTGATGACTTTGACCCACACCAGATTGACTGGAAGGAGTTATTTAAGCTTGAAGGTTCTGAACAGTGTGAAGCATATGTAGAGGACTTAAGTAGACCTGACCGTTGGTGAGTTACTATTACTGGGCCCTGTAAAGTGTCATAGTAGTATAAGAACGATCTCACTAAATGACCACCACTTTCCAAACCGATCTCACCGACACCACTTATAACGGGTGGACGAATTACGAGACCTGGAATGTTGCTCTGTGGATCAACAATGAAGAGGGTTTGTATGAATTTGCACGTGAGTGTGGTGATTATCAAACCTTTGTAAATTATCTCTATGAGTATTATGGTGTGAAGGAAACAAAGGACGGAGTTAAGTTCAACGATCCGAAAGTTAACGTGATTGAGATTAACTCTGACGTGTTCGATTTCTAGTCTTAAGTAACACTCACTCCTGCCGTATGAGTATAAACTAGGCACACACAGTTCACTACACTTTTCTTTCGTTATTATGTCCAAGTCCGTGATGCTTTCCCTTCTGGGTCGTGCTAATACTGGCGACGAACTTCTGCAGATTCTTGATACTCTCACCACTGATGAAGGTATCAACGAACCGACTGCAGATCCGATCGAGTTCTGATAACATAGTGGGGGCTCAGTGGTTGACACTTTGCCCCCTTATGTGTTAGACTCAGAGTAACACCGTGATCGCAGTGTTTTGCGGTTGGGGGTTATATCGTCGTGGCGGCGTGATAAAAACCCCTAACTACCCTAACCTACAGAGGTGACAAAACGCGCTCTCAATATCAATCTCAAAAAATTTTTCCGGAAGTATTATGAGTTCTCTAAACCCCCTTCGAGATCGACGGAGACGCCCATATTGGAATTTCTGGAAGGTAGTATTAGCGGGCTGGATGATAAGATATCCGCGCCCGTTTTTTATTGCACTAGGATTTTGTGTAGTGCTGATATATAATGCAGTATCAAAATAAGATTGAAAGAAAAAATTTCCGGAGATATTTTTATGACTGCAAGGGAAAAGGTATATCACATCTATGCAAAGGATCGGTGTTTATTTCATTCTGTGAAAGAGGATGAGTTTAGAATTACTTGGAATACATTGAAAGGGATGGTTGGACTTATGCAAACTGATTATACAGTTGATGATTTGACATATGAGGAGTTAACAGTGAACAAGGAGGCACAAAACAACTCATCATATTGACAAGGACTATATACACTGATAGAATTGAACTTGAAGGTTATTCAATCTTATGGCTAAAGGATTTACAGTAAAGACAGTACCCCCACAGAAGAGCTCAGAACCTACCTGGGATATCGATGCAATTAAAGAAAGGATGCGTGGAAAGTCCATTGTATTCTGTTTACCTGGTAGAGGATGTTCTTATATTTTTCTGAAGAACTTTGTACAACTGTGCTTTGATATGGTACAGAATGGTATGAGTATTCAGATTAGTCAAGATTATTCTTCAATGGTTAACTTTGCACGTTGTAAGGTACTTGGAGCAAATGTTCTAAGGGGACCGAAGCAAGTACCTTGGGATGGTAGACTAGAGTATGATTATCAATTGTGGATTGATAATGACATTGTATTTGATACCAATAAGTTTTGGCAATTGTGCGATCTTGCGATTAGCGAAGATGGCACAGAACGTGAAATTACTGCTGGTTGGTATGCAACGGAAGATGGAAGTACTACATCAGTTGCACATTGGCTTGAGGAGGATGATTTCCGTAAGAATGGTGGAGTGATGAATCACGAAACTGTTGAAACGATGTCAAAACGGAAGAAGCCATTCACGGTTGATTACACTGGTTTCGGATGGGTATTGATTAAGAAGGGAGTATTTGAGAATCTCGAATACCCTTGGTTTGCTCCGAAGATGCAAGTCTTTGAATCTGGCAGTGTGCAAGATATGTGTGGTGAGGATGTCTCATTCTGTCTTGATGCCAAGGAGCAAGGTTTTGAAATTTGGTGTGATCCTCGCATTCGCGTTGGGCACGAAAAGACTCGTATTATTTGATTTGGAGGTTTATTAAGATGGCTAAAGGTGGTGCTAATAAGACGGTGTTTGAACCCGGAGCTCCTAAGAAAACTCGTCAAGGGCGATCCCCTCGTACACTTCTTTCAGCGACTTCTCGCAATGGACGTAAAAAGAAGTATAGAGGTCAAGGTAAATAGATCAGTTACACTGGTTTTATGCCTTGCTTAATTACGAATTTACCTGCTGTTGAAGTATGGGTTCGTAAAGAATACTTAACAGACCATCAAAGTGGTCACGGTGAATATGTTAAGGGCGTTTGGGTGTCGTGTAAGTCGATACCTGGACGCGCTTTTTATTTTGAAACATATTTACCAGAATATGCAGCAATGTATGATAAGTTGCCGATTAGCGCGTTTTTATCTCGTCCAGAACTTCCTGATCCTGATATGGATCTTGCAAATTTACAATTTTGGAATTGTATGGACTATGGAGTTGTAAGTATTAATAAAAGATTTATTGGAAGTATGGATTTTGAGTGCTATACTCGTGATCATGGTATTCAGAAAGGTACATATGTTTGTACCATTGATAATTATCACCATGACCCAGACTATGTTGACTGGGCTACAAGCGAAAATCCTGCTGAACACAAGTCTCATAACCTAATTGAACTTAATAATGGGCAGTATGCACTGTATCCAAACAACCGATTACGTATTTTTGATAATAGTTTGACGCCGATTGATCCAAAAATGCCTGATTTTAAGGTTTCAACTCAATATTATCAGGTTGAAAATGGTTTTGAGCGTCTTGGAATGGGTCGTGAGGACGAATATTTCTGGAAAACTTCTAAAGAACGGGATAGCAACCCCGTAAAAAGTTCTGATCTAACAAATCAGGAGTAAAAATGTCAAATTTACCAGTAGATCGTGATGCAAACTATATGAGAGAGATGTGGGGAACCACAAAATTAGTTACAGATTATGGTTCAATGCAACCAAATAGTGATTTTTTGGATAATTTAGCAAATCATCAGCATCAAAAGATGCTTCGTGAGATTGCAAATGATGATATGACACCTAAAAAACACGATTTTGTCCATCAAAAAGAAATTCATGAGAAAATTCGTAATGATGAAGACTATGATGACTGGGAATATGGTACTGAACCCATTCCTCTGACTGAATTTTAGTTCAAAATGACCCCTAAATAAGATAGAATTCTTATTTTTGTAATTTCTAATGCCGTTACAACGGGTCAGTCAAGCTTTTAAGGATATTAGTATGTCATTTCAGGTTAATCCCCTGAATGATGACTTAATTGCTTTGAATAATGCGAATGCGATTGCCCGTTCAATTAGAAATATTGTCTTTACGACACCTGGGGAGAAGTTTTTTGATCCAAATTTTGGATCTAACATCTCCCAATCACTTTTTGAGAACATTGACGACATATCAGCACTTGCAATACGCGATGAAATTGAAAATTCCATTCGAAATTATGAGCCAAGAGTCGAATTGATTGATATTGTCATTGAACCTAACTATGAATTTAATGAATTTAATGCAACGATTTCTTATAGAATCATTGGAATTGACATTCCACCGCAACAATTAGAATTTCTCTTGCTGCCAACACGATAAATGCCACTTCAGAACTTTACTGGTCTTGATTTTGACCAGATTAAAACAACACTTCGAGATTATCTAAAGTCTAACTCCAATTTCACGGATTATGACTTTGAGGGGTCGAACCTGTCAACAATTCTGGACGTGTTGGCATACAACACTTACATCACTTCATATAATGCCAATATGGTATCAAATGAAGTGTTTTTAGACAGCGCAACACTGAGAGAAAACGTTGTTGCTCTTGCGAGAAATATTGGATATCTTCCTAGATCAAAGAAGTCTTCTAGATCTACAATTAATTTCTTTGTAGACACCTCAAATGTCTCACCAACGCCCTCTTCCTTGACCTTGAAGAGGGGTTCAGTCGCTTCTACGGGGAATCAGTTCGGTGGGCAGTCATTTGTCTTTAGCTTGAGCGAAGATAAGACAGTTCCAGTCATCGATGGAGTCGCAGAATTTGATGAATTGGAAGTTTATGAAGGATCTCTTGTAAATCAGTCCTTTGTAAAATCAGATAGAAATTTACAACAAAGATTTATTCTCAATAATAGCGGAATTGACCTTGATACGCTTAAAGTTTCAGTAAAAGAGAATGCATCTTCTACAGTTTCGGTAAAATATACAAAACAAGAAGATTTGTTTAGTGAAACTGCAGGAACAACAGTAACTGGATCCTCACCAATCTACTTTGTTCAAGAAATTGAAGATGAGCAATATGAATTGGTGTTTGGTGATGGGATTTTTGGCAAAAAACTCTCTGATGGCAATGTTGTTGAAGTTTCTTACATTGTAACGAACGGTGATTCTGCAAATGGTGTCAGTAGTTTGGCATTTAGTGGCAGATTGACTTATGTAAGAAACTCTATTGAGTATGTTGTTACAAGTGGCATCTCTTTGATCTCTACTTTTGGCCCATCAAGTGGTGGAGAACAGATTGAGAGTGTAGAATCAATCAAAAAGTTTGCTCCCTATCAATATTCTACTCAAAATAGAGCATTAACCTCAAATGACTATGAGGTTTTGATTCCGAATAAGATTTATCCCGAAGCTGAGTCAATTTCGGTATTTGGTGGAGAAGATTTAGTTCCACCACAATATGGAAAGGTCTTTATTAGCATAAAACCAAGAAATGGTGACTTTGTACCAAACTCAATCAAAGAAAATATCAAAAGAGATCTTAAAAAGTATGCAGTTGCGGGAATTGTCCCTGAAATTTTAGATCTTAAGTATCTTTACATCGAAACTGATAGTAAAGTTTACTACAACAGCAATCTGGCTCAAAATGCACCGTTTGTATCGAGTTTGATTCAGTCAACTATCAACAAGTACAAGGAATCTACAGAATTAAACAGGTATGGTGCAAGATTTAAGTATAGTAAATTCTTGAGAATTATTGACCAGAGTCATCCTTCAGTCACTTCAAACATCACAACGATAAAGATGAGAAGAGACTTGGGATTAGCAGTGAATTCTTTCGCAGAATATGCTATTGACTTTGGAAATGAATTCCACGTTGCTTCAATGGCAGGATTTAATATTAAATCAAGTCCATTCAAGGTTTTAGATATTTCCGATAATGTCTACATTGCAGATATCCCAGATACAAATAGAAGAACAGGATCAATCGTCTTATATTCTCTTCCAACTGAGGGATCTACTGCACCAGTCATAAGAAGAAAGAATATTGGAAGAATTGATTATAGAACGGGTCGTATTGTTTTGAATCCAATCAATATAGTCTCTGGAAAAAATAAAAATGGGCAGCAGATTATGGAAATCACTGCACTTCCTCACTCAAATGACATCATCGGATTACAGGATTTGTATTTGCAACTAGATATTAGTAGTGTAGAAATGATCATTGATGAAATCAGTTCTGGCTCGGATCCATCAGGTTCTAGTTACACCTCTAGCTCCAGCTACAGGGATGTAAACAACAATCCATATTAATCATTTAAAAAATATTACTGCAAGATAAAGAGATGGCGGAAAAGAGAGTACAATTTAACAAGATTGTTAAGAGTCAGTTACCTGCATACGTAAGAGACGAATTCCCTCTTATCGGAGAATTTCTGACTGAGTATTATAGAGGTCAAGAATATCAAGGTGGACCAGTTGACCTTATTGAAAATATTGATTCTTACATCAAGTTAAACGAATGTGGAAACACTGTCGGGTTTACCTCTCTCACATCTAGTGTTGATAGTATTGATAGCACAATCCCTGTAGACAATACCAGCGGATTTCCTCAAAACTACGGACTGCTTCGCATTGGCGATGAAATCATCACTTATACTGGCATTACAACCAATAGTTTCACTGGTTGTATTCGTGGTTTTAGTGGTATTACTTCATTTAGAAATCCAGATGACCCTGAGGACTTAGTATTTTCCTCTTCATCTTCAGATTCTCACTCAGAAGATACAAGAGTCGAGAACTTAAGTGTACTATTTTTAAATGAGTTCTTAACGAAAGTCAAAAAACAGATTTTACCTGGAATTGAGAACAGAGATCTAACTGCAGATCTAAATCAACCAGAATTTATCCGCCATTCTAAGGACTTTTATTCCACCAGAGGAACGGATGTTTCATTTAAGATCCTGTTCAAGGCTCTGTATGGGGAAAATGTAGAGATTGTTCGTCCTAAAGATTATATAATTTCTGCATCTGCAGCAAACTTTAGAAAACAAAGAAGCATTATTGTAGAGGCAATCTCTGGAGATCCTTTTGATCTGGTCAATAACACCTTATTCCAAGATCCATTTGAAAATATTTCTAGAGCATCTTCTCCAGTTGCGAATGTAGAAAGAATTACTGTTGGTATTCTGACCGACGTTTACTATAGATTAGGAATTGATGGATCATATATTCAAAATACAGGAACTTCTGACCTTCTGTATGATCAATTTACAGTTCATGCTAAGACCAAGAGCATTGGTGAAGTTGGTGTAGGACAATCCTTTATTAATGTAGATTCTACATTAGGATTCCCAAAGACCGGTACTTTGACCTTTGTTTATGATAATACCAATGTAGGAGTTGTAACCTATTCATCAAAGACTGTTAATCAATTCCTTGGAGTTTCTGGAATTGAAGCAACTATTGCTGACGGTACAGATATTGATCAAAATACATATGCATATTCTGCCGGATTGGGAAGAACAGATGGAATTCGTGTAAAAATTAGATCCGTTCTCAATCGCCTTGATGTTCCTGTTAATACTCATAACCAAAAAATTGGATCTAAAGTTAAAATCAAATCTTTAGGAAGAATTGCTGAAAATGATGTAAGATCAAATAACTGGTTGTTCAATACAGCACCTTTTTATGAAGTTGAGTCAATGACTCTGATTGATGCTGTTAACGGAACCTATAGATTAATAACAAATGATATCAACCTCCTTAGAATTGGCGACAATTTAAGTCTTACTGATAATGAAAGTCAAAATATATTTGGATTTGTTGTTCAGGAGATATTCAATGAAACAACCTGTCTGATTAGAGGTTTTGGTGTATCTAATCCAGACAAAATTATAAGAGTAACCAGAGTATTGTCTAAGTGTGATTCTGATTTACATACCAACTTAAATGATATTACCGCAAATGTTCAAAATGTTTATATTGACATTAACAGCGGAAAAAATCTTGTAGCTTCACCATCTCTACCTGCTTTTGCTGGATTTAAACTAAATCCAAAACTTCAAAAGTACAGTTTTAGTGGAACATATTACACTGGAAATGATACATTTAAAATTACCGATAGAGTAGACCACAACTACTTCTCTGGAGATGCAATTTATTACACTCCAGAGAAAGATTCTGACGGAAATGTAATCAGTAGCCTTGGTTTCTCTGAAGGATTATACTTTGTAAAGAGAGTTGATGAAAACAACATCAAATTGGCAAAGAGTCCATCAAACCTCTACAATAATATTTTTGCCACGGTATCACTCTCTATTGTTCAAGTAACAATTAACAATCATACAATTGAAAAGTATGATTTCAAAGGAAGAATCATACAACCACAAAAATTATTAAGAGAAATTGCAAATCCTGTTGTTGATGTTCAGAAAACAGAAACAACAGCAGGATATACCGGAATGTTAATTAACGGTGTTGAGATTTTAAACTATAAGTCGAGAAATGATATCTATTTTGGTAGAATTGAAAAAATCGATGTTGTTTCTGGGGGAAGAAATTATGATATTGTCAGTCCTCCAGTCTTAAGAATCAAAGACATTAACGAAGAAGGATTTACCGTTGGTAGTGGTGCGACAGGATTCCCTGCGATCAGAGGTAAGTTTGAAGAAATTAGAGTATTAGATTCTGGTTTTGACTATGTTGATACTCCAACTATCAAAATTTCAGGAGGAAATCCAAATAGGCCAGCGACTGCTGAAGCTAAGTTAATAACAGTACCTCACGAAGTTATATTCAATTCGACAGGAATCGGTTCTATTGGAATTGGATCTACTTCAACAATTGGAAGAATTGGTTTCTCAACTCACCACAAACTAAGAAATGGTGAAAGAGTAAAATATGCTACCTTTGGAAAGAAAGCACTGTCTGGACTCTCTACAGATGCAGTATATCACGTATCTGTTATTGATCCTCAGACAATAAAATTACACAAATCTCTAAATGATGTAATAGCAGGCATTAATACTGTTGTAATTTCAGATTATGGTATAGGCAATCACGCATTTAACTCTTTAAATGGTAAGGCAATTCTTAATTCGGTTGTCATAACTGATCAAGGGGATGGATATCAAACCAAAAAAAGAACTTGTGGAACGGTTGGTATTATTACATCTCTGAACAACATCAATATTGTCGATCACGAATACAAAAATGGTGAAATTATCACTTATTCGGTTGATGGAACTACTGTAACTGGTCTTTCAACAGAAAAACAGTATTATGTCACTGTTGTCGATAAGGATAATTTCAAGTTATCAGCAACTGGAGTTGGAACAACTGCTTCTGACTTCTACTATTTGACAAAGCAGTATGAAAATCTGACCAATGTTGGAGTTGGTACTCATACTTTCAATTATCCAGAAATTAGTGTTGAAGTTATTGGATCCGTTGGCATTTCTTCCATTGAAGGAAAGAATTTTAATGCAGTTCTCCAACCTATTGTTAGAGGAGAAATAACTTCTATCCACTTATCCAATAAGGGTGTTGGATATGGATCTTCTGAGGTTATTAATCTACAGAGATGGCCTGAAATTGACTTTTTATCTGGTCAAGATGCTGAAATAAAGGCAATTGTTGACCCAAGAACAGGTAAAATCATTGATGTTGTTGTAGATAACTCTGGATTTGGTTATGGTTCTCCTCCAAGATTGATTGTTAAGGATACTGGCAGCGGAACTGGTGCATTATTAGTTCCTGAAATCGGTCCTGGTCTCGATGCGTCAGGAAGAACTGTACAGGGTACAATCAAGTCAGTGAAAATTAATAAGGCAGGTATAGGTTATGGAGTTTCAACTACAACAGTTATTGTAGAACCTGCTGGAAGTGGAGCTCAATTCAGTTTTGAACTTCAATCATGGAAAGTCAATGAAGTTCAAAAGAATTTGACAAATCTGACTGAGGATGATACCTTTGTTGCTAAGGGAACAAACATTGAAAATGAACTTCAGTGTTCTTATGCATATGCTCCAAGAAAATTAAGACAATCCCTGTATGCAACTGATCAGGGCGGAAAGGTCTTATATGGTAAAAAGGATTTAACACTTGTTGCAGGTGTCGAGCAGACCCAGAATGACAACCATTCGCCAATTATTGGATGGTCATATGATGGACACCCAATTTATGGTCCATTTGGTTATGCTACAAAATCTGGTGGTGGTGTAACTCAGTTAAAATCTGGGTATTCGCTGGATCTGAAGGCAAACAGACCTCCTTTAAGTGTTTTCCCAGAGGGATTCTTTGTGGAGGATTACACTTGGACAAATTCCACTGATGAAGCGGTTCTTGACGAAAATAATGGCAGATTCTGCGTTACTCCTGATTATCCAAATGGAACATATGCATATTTTGCTACATTTGACTTAACCCCAGCATCTGATGGCATTTTCAAGAACTTTAAAGCACCAGCATTCCCATATTTAATTGGAAAATATTATAATTCAAAGCCAAATCAATTCAACTTCAAGAAAAAGTCAAATCAAGACGATATTGATCTGAATAATGAAAATTGGATTAGAAATACCTATCCATATGTTCTTAGAGGCAAAAAGAGTGGTTACGAGTATGTAAATCAATCATATAAGTATGTAAACCAGGACTCTATAATTAAGCACGTCAAGAAGGGATCGGTAGATTCTGTTGGAATTATTACAGGTGGTTCAAATTACAAAGTAAATGATAGAATAATATTTGAACAAGATCCATCTGATGGATTTTTTGCAGCAGCGAAGGTATCTAGAGTTTTGGGTGTTGGAATCGGAACTTTATCAGTATCAAATACAAGATTAACTGGCCTTGAATTCTATCCATCAGGAAACGTTGGAGAATTTGTTGGTGTTTATACAGGAAATCACGGATTCCTAAATCAAGATGTCTTAAATGTATCTGGATTATCCACAACATCATCTTTCATAGAAGGATCATACAGAGTTGGGGTAACAACTAGTAAGTTTAAGTTGAATAGAGAAATTTCCTCTTCAACTGCAACAGGAATTATCACATATTTCTCTCTTTTAGGGAATTTAGGTCCAGATAAACTAGAAGTAAACGATCTTCTCAGAATTGATAATGAGGATGTCAAAGTTCTCAATATTGATAGGCTTTCTTCAAGAGTTAGAGTCCTGAGAGCAGAAAATGGAACTGTTTCTGCAGCACATACAATCTTCTCTGATGTTTCTCAACTCCCAAGAAGATTTACTTTCAATGTTGGTTATAATACATCATTCAGTGCAAAGAGAAATAGAGAATATTACTTTGATCCTAAGGAATCTGTTGGTATCGGATCTATTTCTGGAGTAGGAATAGGTGTAACTCTCTCATTCTCTAACCCAGGAGTTGGAATCACTCAATATTTTGCGGAGACCAGATCCATCTACTTACCAGCACACGGATTTGAGACTGGTGATGCTATAACTTACCATACAAATGGTGGGGACTATATTGGAGTTTCTACTGTTGGTGGAGGATCTTCAATTTCGCTTACAAGCAACTCTCCTCTGTTTGTTGCAAAACTGAATGAAGATAATATTGGATTATCCACAGTAATTGTTGGATTAGGAACAACAGGAACTTTTGTTGGAATTGCGGATACAACTTCACATCAAGGGTTGTTGTATTTTGTTGGACTTGGAACAGGATCTGCACACAGTTTCAGAATTTCCTATCCAACAACAGTAACTGGTAATATCGAAAAGAACCTTGTTACGGTTTCTGCAGCAGGAACTCACGGACTGTTAAATGGCAACACTGTATTTGTTGATGTAAATCCAGGAATAACTACAACTGTTTATGTAAGGTATAACAGACCAAATCGTAAACTGATTACAACTGGTATTGCATTTACATCTGGGAATGTAACAACCTCAACAAGTACAATCAATATCTCTGATCACAATTTAATAAATGGTCAAAAGATCATTCATACTGCAGATTCTCCTTCTGGTGGCCTTGAGAGCGATAAAGAATACTTCGTTTATGTCGTTGACAGAAATAACATTAAACTCTCAAATACCAAGTTTAATGCATTAAAGAAAAAACCAGAAATTGTTTCTATTACAAGTTCATCTTCAGGAACCATTTCACCAGTCAACCCACCAATTAGAGTTTATAAGAACTCTACTTTGATTTTTGATCTTTCAGATCTATCCCTGTCATATGACCAAAGTGGTCTTCGTTATCCTGCATTTAAGTTTGAGTTATATACTGACTCCAAATTCAAAAATGCTTATGAAACTAATGGATCCAATCCAACCTTTGATGTAATTAGAGCAGGAACGGTTGGCGTTACAGCTGATGCGAAAGTCACCGTAAGCATCAATGAAACTACTCCTAAAGTTCTGTACTACAGACTTCTTCCACTTAATAATCCAGAAAACCCAGGAATCAACAAAGAAATTGTAATTGATAACTCTGTAGATTTAAATAATGAACTTTTATCCGAAAAGAGTGCTTACAGTGGAGAATTTGATATAATCAAAACTTCTGCAAACACATTCACTTATGGTTTGCCCAAGTATCCCGAAAATACAACATACAACTCTGCAAGTTCTACAATTGAGTATCAAACCGATTCTACTACTGCATATGGAGCGATCACAAGAGTTATCTTGAGTGATAGAGGAAAGGGTTATACAAAAGTACCTGGAATTACTACAGTTTTCTCTGATGTTGGAACTGGAGCAATCTTGGAGGCATCAAGTAAGTCGATTGGTAAAATTGAAAAGGTAACAATACAGAATATTGGATTTGACTATCCTGCAGATAAAACTTTAAGCCCAGATGCAAAGATACCCCAGGTTCTTAGAATTGAGCAACTTGCAGGATTCTCCAGAGTAGGAGTAACTTCATTTGGTAGGAATTACAGTGTCGAACCAAAATTGGTCGTTGTTGATGGTAGAACCAAAAAACCAATTGAAGATATTGATCTGAGATATGAATTTAATAAGGAAACTTTAACAATTGTTAGAAATACCTTTAGTTTATCAAATATAACTCCATCTATTATCCCAGTTCAAAACTCAAATGGAATCAGAGTCTCAAATATGACTTTTGATTCTGTAACTAAGGATGTTACTGTCACTTTAAAAGATATCTTTAGCGTCAACTTTCCATTCGCAGTTGATGATAAGATTTTAGTTGAAAATACCAGTGTTGGTGTAGGATCAACTGGTCTTGGATACAACTCTGCAAACTATGACTACACATTGTTTACTGTGAAGAGTGTTCATCCGAATCTGAGTGGAATTGGTATTGTTACATTTAGTATGTCCAGTGTTTTGGGTGATGGAGAAACTCCTGGATTCTATGATGCAGGCAATTCTTCTGGAATTATTGTTCCTTCACATTATTTCCCACAATTTGACCCAACTTTAGAAACGTTTGAGTTTAGACAATTAGATACTGTAACAGATGGAGTATCACAGGGTACTGTTTATACATTAGATCCTTCAAGTAAGTATTTGATTGTTGAATCTGATGATGATTTTGAAGTCGGCACCGAACTGAAGTCAACGATTACAGGAGCTAAAGGTTTAGTCAAGGAAAGAATATTCTTTGACTCTAGATATCACCTGGATTTCTATTCTATCACAGAAAATGGATGGGAATATACTACAGGTTTCCTGAATAATCAATTACAGAAGATACACGATAACGAGTATTATCAAAACTTCTCATATTCTATTAAATCTTCAATTCCTTATGAAAAATGGAATAATGTTGTAAGTCGTTTGAACCACACCAGTGGATTTAGGAAGTTTAGTGACCTTCAAGTAGAATCCACACCATCAGTTAAGATGACTCCATCTACAATTGATGGTACAAGTGTTACAGTAAAACTTGATAGTTTCTATGACCTAAATTCATATTTCAATTATGACTTAGTACACGAAAATTATCTTACAAACGGTGAAGTATCTTTCTCGGATGAAATTAACTTTACAACAAGAATTCTGACAGATTATACAGAATCTATCTCAAACAGAGTTCTTAGAATTGATGACATCAGTTATCTCTTCAATAGTGAGCCAAGAGCGACTCCTTTTGGCGAAGTATTCAGAAGAACTCTTGGCGAGTCAAGACTTCAAAAATATATCACCTATGTTAAGGATAGACTTTTCACTCAAGAAAGACAAGTCTTAATGGTAACCACTCTTAGTGATACTATTCGTGGATTATCTATGATAAACCAGTATGGAAGATTGGAGTCCGTTTTAGACCTTGGATCTTTTGATTCTGTTATTGAAGGTAGTGACAGCGTATTAAGATTCTATCCAACAAAATTCAGACTGAATAATTATAACGTCATAACCCTGTCATATAGTATGGACCAAATTGAAGATGCTGTATCTTCAATTGGAAGTACAACCATAGGTGATTCTACAGGATTTACTGGTTCTCTTGTAAGTCTTGCATCTTCTAGTGTTTCTGTTGGTGGTGGCAGCACTGTTACTTTAGCAACTCTTTCTGGAATTGGAACAACAGCATCTAACTTTAGATCAGCAAAAATTCTTGTTCTTGCAGAAACTAGTGACGATCAAATTGTATATGATGAATTAAACCTTATTCACGATAACTCGGAAATTGAACTCTTACAATATGGTCAACTGAGTATTCACTCTCAAGATGAGTTTTCGGCAACAGGTTTGGGAACATACAATGCATATCTCTCTGGATCAGATGTAATTCTGAGTTTTGATTCTGATCCTGGCATTACAACGACTATTATCAATACCATAACAATAGGTATTGCAACAGAATCTTATCTTGGCATTGGAACAATTAATCTTGCTTTTGGTAGCTTGACTGCTAAGTCAACTTCAATTAGTGCATCTGGATCACCATCTGCTGTCGGTATTGCAAGTTTCGCTAATGAGTTTGATGGTGGATATTGCTTAATTCAAGTTTCTGATACAACCAATAACAGGCATCAGTTATCTGAAGTGATTGTGATGGATGACGATGATGATGTTTATCTGACAGAATATGCAAACATTGAGACTTTTACAAGTCTCGGAACTATAGATGGAACAAGAACTGGTGATAGAACTGAGATAACCTTTACTCCAAATCCAGGAATTGATGTTCACGTCAAGACATTCTTGCATTCACTAAGAGATACTGAAGCATCGGATATCTCCGAAAATGTTGAACTTAATAATATTTCTATTGAAGATGGATTCAATGTTTACACAGGAACTGAAGTTGAAGTTAAGAAGGACTTCTTCTTAACCCATAATGATGAACCAATTTTCTTAAGAGTATTTGATGGTTCTAATTCTGGAGTTGTAGACACATCAGAAAGCTCATTATTCATACCAAATCACTACTTTGTAAGTGGTGAAGAAGTTAATTATTCTTGCACAACAGGTTTCTCTACCAATGCTATTGGTATTGCTGCAACTTCAATTCCTGGACTGGGATCAACTGACAAGTTACCAGAAACTGCATATGTAATTAAGATTGATGAGAAGAAGATTCAACTTGCAGCGACGGCTGAAAACGCTCTGAGAGTTAATCCAGTGGCGCTGCAATTCACTTCTGTTGGCATTGGAACATCCCACGTCATTACATCAACAAAACAGAATAACAAGGTTCTCATTTCAATTGATAACCAGATTCAAACTCCAATCGTAGGAACATCTGTTACCACTACATTATCCGATAGTTTCTCAATCTCTCAAGATATTGCATTCTTTACTGGAATTACATCATTCTTTGGTGGAGATTCGGTTAAGATTGGAAATGAAATTATGAAGATTCAGGGTGTTGGTATTGGTAGCACCAATGCTATCAAACTTACTCGTGCTCTAGCAGGCACTTCACTTGTAAGTCACACTCCTGGAGAAACCGTAACTAAACTGAGAGGTGATTATAACATTGTCGGAAGTACATTGAATTTCCTTGACGCTCCATTTGGTAGAAGTCCAATTGGAACAAGTGTTGGCCCAACAGATCGTAGAGATTTCTTGGGAATTAGTTCTTCTTCATCCTTTAGTGGAAGATCATTTATGAGATCCGGTGTTGTTGGCAGTTCTACAGAAACATATTCTAAGAACTACATCTTTGATGATATTTCTCAGAACTTCTCTGGTTCAAGAGATACTTATACATTAACCTCAAGCAACACAAACCTAATTGGAATCTCAACATTTAATGGAATTCTTTTGATCAATGGCATTTTCCAAGGACCTGGAGTAACCAGAGATTATACCTTATCTGAAAATGCTGGTATTACATCAATAACCTTTACTGGAACTGCAAGCACAACAACATATAATCCAAATGATCTTGATGTTCCCATTGGCGGTGTTATTGTTTCTGTTGCAGGAACCACAGGTCTTGGATATCAACCTCTGGTTTCTGCAGGTGGAACAGCAGTAGTTTCTGTTGCTGGAACAATTGCATCAATTTCAATTGGAAACAGTGGATCTGGATATAGATCTGGAATTCAAACCACTGTAAATGTAAGTGTTGCAACATCTTCTAGAGGTGTTTTGAATCTTACTTCTATTGGTACGGCTGCAATCAGCGATGGTCATATTGTAAGCATTTCAGTAACAAATCCAGGTGCTGGATACACAACAACAAATCCACCAAAGGTTATCATTGATGCACCTCTTCCATATCATCATATCCCACTACAATACAGTTCTGATTCTGTTGGTAGCGGTGGAACTGGTGCAAGAGTTTCTATTACCGTTGGACAAGGATCTAGCGTAATTGACTTTACATTAACAAACTCTGGGTATGGTTATGGACTCAACCACATTCTGACTATTCCTACTGGTGGAGCAACAGGAATTCCTACAACTCCAATTGGAAATGAATTCAGAGAGTTCCAACTTGAAATTACTGATATTATCACAGATTCCTTCTCTGGTTGGACTCTTGGTGAAATTGAACCATTAGATGATTTCTCAAATCTCTTTGATGGAAAACGCAAAACTTTCCCAATTACAAGATCTGGTTCTCAACTTTCTTTACAATCTGATCTTGGTTCTCTTGTCAATATTGAAGACGTTTTACTTGTCTTTATTAATGATGTTCTTCAGGTTCCTGGAGTTTCATACTTCTTCATCGAAAATAGAAGAGGTCCTTTCGGTGGTGGCAGTAACATCACATTTGAAGAGGCTCCAAAGACAGGCGATACCCTTAAATTCCTCTTCTATAGAGGAACAAGTGGAACGGATGTTTTGGATAAAGATGTAACTACTACAGTAAAAACTGGAGACAATCTGACAATCGGATGGCATCCAACTTTGGGTCAAAAGAGTTTCCAAAAACAAACAACAAGAGTCGTTACGGAGTTGAATTCTTCAAGTTCTTCTTCAACTAATGTTTACTATGGACCAGGTTTAAGTGAAAATTCCACTCTTTATAGACCTGTTGCTTGGAGAAAGCAAACTGAAGATAAGGTTATTAATGGCAACTACGTTTATAAGAATCGTGAACTCTATGAATCTGAAATTTATCCAACAGCAAATATTATCAAAACTGTCGGAATAGGATCAACCGTTGTTTTCGTTGATAGCGTAAGACCATTCTTCAATCCACTGAATGAGAGTGCAATCAGTCTTGATTTCCAAAGAGACATTACTCTTGTTAATTACTCTATAGATAAGGTAGGTGCAGCTGCAACTGTTCATGTAACAGACAGTGGGGGAATTGAGAACTTCGTAATATCTAATGGCGGTATTGGATACACTTCCACAAATCCACCAGAAATTGTTATCGGAACTCCAGTTGGATTTGGAACTACTGCAAGAGCAACTGCTACTGCAACTGTCTCTATTGGCGGATCTATCTCTGCAATCTCTGTTGGTTCTACAGTTGGATTTGGATACACTAATCAGGTGTCTCCAATCATCTTAATTGCACCACCTACAATAACAGAAGAAAAGAATACCATCGTGTCTTATGAGGGCGATTTTGGTATCATTACTGGAATTGGAACAACCTCAACTTCTGAAGCACCTCTTGGATTAGTTCTTGATTTGGTCATCCCTGAAAACTCAGTTCTCAGAGATTCCAACATCACTGCATATACTTCTACAAGTGGAATTCAAACAGGTTATTATTTCTGTGTATTCAACTCAAATGTTGGGTCCGGTGTAACATCTTTGGATGAAACAAACAATCCGGAAACTGGAATTATTGGAATTGGTACAACATTTATTGATAATGTTTACCGTGCAGCAGCAGTTTCTACTGCTACTACCTCAGCAATTGGATTTGGTGTTACTACAGTCACAAGAGTTACTGTGAGTATTTCTACAAACACAACTCTTCCAACGGGACTTGGATTTAGTAACTTCTATGGTGAGTACAGTTGGGGTAAGGTTCAATTATCTGAGAGAAATAAATTCTACAATTATGAAGCAAGAACCCTTAATGGATTCTCTGGAATTGGAACTGGACCTTATATTAGAAGAACCAATCGCTTAAGATATCAAGGTTACAGCACATAAATAAAATTAAAACAATAAAATGACTGCAATTATAACTGATCAAATTAGAATACTAAATGCGAAGAATTTCGCTGCCGGGGTTAGTACTTCTATAAATTCATACTATGCATTTATAGGACTTCCTAACCCAACGAGTATTCAAACTGATTGGGATGATGATCCTCCAAGTCCTACGGATAATTTTTCAAATGAGTGGGATACTTGGGACACTATTATTGCACTTAAGAAAATAACCCCCGATGATGTTCAAAGAGTTGTAACCAAGAGAATTTGGGCTTCTGGAACAACATATGATTACTATAGGCACGACTATAGTGTTTCAAATACTCCACCAAACTCTAGTGGCACAACATTATATTCTGCAAACTATTATGTAATTAACAGTGACAACAGAGTCTATATTTGTTTGCAGAATGGAACAACTCCAGAAACTCCAAACGGTAAACCATCATTAGATGAACCAAAGTTTGTTGATTTGGAGCCAAGAACTGCTGGTCCTAGTGGTGATGGTTATATTTGGAAATATTTGTACACTATCAAACCAACTGAAATTGTAAAGTTTGATACTGTGGACTTTATTCCTGTTCCAAAGGACTGGGATAATAATGCAGAAACATCTGCAGTGAAAGGAAATGCAGTTGATGGTAGTGTTAAAATTGTTGTTATCAAAGATAGAGGAGTTGGTGTTGGTACTGCTAACAGAACATATACCAGAGTTCCTATTAAAGGAGATGGTACTGGAGCAGAATGTACCGTTGTAATCAATAACGACCAAAAAGTTGAAAGTATAACCATTTCAAACCAAGGATCTGGATATACTTTTGGAAATGTTGATTTAAGTGCAGGTGGAATTCCAGATGCAGATACTGAACCAGTTTTAGATGTTATTATGACTCCTTCTGGAGGTCACGGTGCTGACATCTACAAAGAACTCGGTGCAAGTAACGTTTTGATGTATGCGAGAATTGAAAACGACGTAGAAAATCCAGATTTCATTACTGGAAATGAAATTGCAAGAATTGGATTGATTGAGAATCCTTTAATATTCGGATCATCTACAAAATTAACATCAGAAAAAGCAAGTGCAGTTTATGCAATGCGTTTGGCTGGAGTTGGATATAGTTCTGCAAGATTTACTGCAGACTCCTTTGTTACTCAAACAACAGGAACAGGTGTTACTGCAGTTGGTAAAGTTGTAAGTTACGACCAAACAACTGGTGTTCTTAAGTATTGGCAAGATAGAACTCTCGCAGGATTTAATACTGTTGGAACAGCACAAACAAATCCACAGTATGGATTTGATCTTACACGATTTACATCTTCACCAACATCAGGGGGAAATTTGACAATCGTAGGTGGATCTGTCAATTTATCAATTAGTACAAGTTTTAGTGGCTTTACTACCTCAATAAATAATAAGACATACTACCTTGGACAAAATTTTACCAACGGTCTTTCAAATCCAGAGGTTAAAAAATATTCTGGAAACATCATTTACGTTGATAATAGACCAGCGATTAAACGATCTTCCAGTCAAAAAGAAGACATTAAAATTATACTGCAGTTCTAATTAACTATGGCTCAACTTACCAACCTTAACGTCTCACCTTATTTTGATGATTTTGATCCGAATGACAACTATTATAGGGTTCTTTTTAAGCCAGGTTATCCAGTTCAAGCAAGGGAACTGACTGGTTTACAGTCAATACTCCAAAATCAAATTGAGAAATTTGGTCAACACTTCTTCAAAGAAGGTGCTAAAGTTATCCCAGGAAACACTGCATACTCTCAAGATTATTTTTGTATCCAGTTAAATAACAATCACCTGGGAATTCCAGTATCATATTATTACGATCAACTTGTTGGTAGAAGAATTATTGGTCTTGTATCTGGTGTAACTGCAATTGTTTCGAAAGTATTAGCACCAGAAGATTCAGAAACTGGTAATACAACTCTTTATATTTCATATCTTTCTACTGGATCAGACAATGACCAGAAGAATTTTACTGATGGGGAACTGTTATCTTGCGATAATGATATCTTAACTGGTCCATTAAACAATCCATTTATTCCTGCAGGAGAAGCGTTTGCTTCTCTTATTTCCGAAAATGCTACAGCAACGGGATCTGCATTTTCGATTGTTAATGGCGTTTACTTTGTTAGGGGCCATTTTGTCAATGTAGATGATGAAACGATCATTCTAAGTCAATATACTAACAGACCTAGTGTTAGAGTTGGTCTTAGAATACAAGAAGAAATTGTTAATGCAGACGAAGATGAAAGTCTGACTGATAACTCAAAGGGATTTAATAACTATGCTGCTCCAGGTGCAGATAGACTTAAAATATCACTATCTCTTTTTGCTAAACCATTAGATGATTTTAATGATTCTAACTTTGTTGAGTTGGCGGTTATCAATGAGGGCCAACTCAGATCTCAGATAAAGAATACCCAATACAGCATTATTGCAGACGAACTTGCAAGAAGAACTTATGCTGAGTCTGGTGACTATACGGTAACTCCATTCGATGTTTCTTTAAAAGAGACCTTAAACAATAGAATTGGCAACAATGGTCTCTATCAAGAAGGTGAGTTCACGTATAATGGAATTCCTGTCAGCGAAAATCTTGTTAACTATGTTCTTTCTTCAGGAAAGGCATTTGTAAAGGGATATGAGGTAGAAACTTTAAGTACAACTTATTTGGATGTCCCCAAACCAAGAACATCCAGAACATTAACCAATCAGTCGATTAATTACAACACAGGTTCTCTGCTAAAGGTCAATAATCTGACTGGACACCCTGTAATTGGTCTTGGAAATACATACGTTGTTAGTCTTAGAAGTGAGAGAGTAGGTGTAAACAGTCTGTCTTCTCCTGGAATTGAAGTTGGAGTAGCTAGAGTATATGACTTTGCACTGGAATCTGGTTCATATGAATTATTAAATTCTGATATAAACCAATGGGATCTTGCTCTGTATGACGTACAGACATTCAGCAGAATCACTGTAAACGAGCCAATTACGCTTCCTGTCCCTACCTTTGTAAAAGGAAAATACAGTGGAGCAACTGCATTCTTAAGAAGTTCTGTGTCTGCAGGAACTGCACTTACTGTATATGAACAGGTCGGACAATTCTTAGAGAATGAGCCATTTATATTCAATGGTGTAGAAAATAATCGAGTTGCAATTGCAGTAACAAACTATGGTTTGTCTGATGTAAAATCTGTCTATGCTGGTCCAGAATTAGGTTCTGTTGGATTTGCAAAGACATTTACCGCAGATACGATTCAAAGTGAATTCTTGAACGTTGGTATTGCTACGATTACTCCGTACAATGCAACAACGGGAAGAAGTGTTATTAGAAGCACCAATCCAATTTTCCCAGGAACTATCGTTAAAGAAAATGATATTGTCCAATATTCAGGAAATTCTGGTAATCCTGAGTATAATTATGCAAGAGTCGTTAGTGTTGCAACAACCTCAATTGAAGTTGTAGGAGTAACAACTGTCACAGGAGTTGCTCAAGGTGGTCTGCCAACTGGCGCAAATTTAAGTGTTACCGACCTTAAGGTTCTTACTACATCATTATTGAAGTCTGAGGATAACACTCTGTATACGCCAATGCCGCGTAACTTGATTTCTAATGTTGATTTGACTGACGCTGCTATTAACATTAGAAGATCGTACACGGTCAATATCTCTGGAAATCAACTTTCTTCAGCACTTGTTGCTGGAGCAAATGAAACTTTCTTGCCATTCGATGAAGAGAGATATACTCTGATTCGTTCAAATGGAAAAACTGAAGAACTGACCTCAGACAGATTCTCATATACTTCAGGTTCTACGGTTATTCAAATTAATAACCTTGGAGCAAATGATACTGGTGCTACTCTAGTTGCAACTCTTAAAAAGATTAAACCAGTAGCAAAAATAAAGAGACAGAATAGAGTAAATTCTATTATCATTGATAAGTCCAAAACAGAAGGATCTGGTGTTGGAGCAACTACATTAAATGATGGATTGCTTTATGGAAATTATCCATATGGAACTAGGGTTCAGGATGAAGACATTTGCTTAAACGTTGCTGATGTCGTTAAGATTCACGCAATTTATGAGTCTTCTGACACTAGTGCTCCATCGGCTCCAAAAATGATTCTGACAGCATTGAATGGACCAACTGCAAAAACGTCTGATTTGGTCATTGGTGAGAGAATTGTTGGTGACGAATCAGGAGCTGTTGGAACAGTTGCTGAGAAGATATCAGATTCTCAAATTGCATATATTCCAGGAAACAAACTTCCATTCAAGGAAGGGGAGTCCGTTTCTTTCGGAGAATCTAAGGTACAAGGTGTAGTTGCAGTTTTACAAACTGTAAGTAGAGACGTGACTGCATCATATACGTTCAACAACAATCAGCAAGGAACTTTCTACGATTACTCATTCATTCAAAGAAAGAAAAATGTAAGAGAACCTTCCAAAAAACTGAAAGTATACTTTGCAAATGGTTATTTTGAATCTTCAGATACTGGAGATTTACTGACCAAAAATTCTTATGATACATTTAATTACAAGCGCGAAATTCAGATCATTGATGGATACAGAAATACTGATATTATTGATATCAGACCTAAAGTATCCAACTATACAGTAACTTTAAATTCTAGATCTCCGCTGGAATTCTTTGGAAGAAGATTTGATGGATCTGGAAATAATGTATCAAATATTTTAGCTTCTGACGAATCAATCACCACAAATTACTCATACTATCTTGGAAGAAAAGACTCCATTTTCTTAACGAAGTCTGGAACTTTCCAAGTTCAGTATGGTGAACCATCAGAAAGACCAGAAAAACCCGTTCCTATTGATGATGCACTGGAGATTGCGACGGTAGAACTTCCTGCATATCTTTTGCACACAAGTCAAGCATCTATTAGTTTCTTAAACAATAAGAGATATAGAATGCAAGATATTCGTGAGTTAGAAACAAGAATCAAGAATCTTGAGTATTATACTTCTCTGAGTTTGTTAGAGCAAAAGACAGAAAACCTGTTTATTCCCGATCAAGCAGGATTGAACAAGTTTAAGTCTGGATTCTTTGTTGATAACTTCACTTCGTTTGTCCCTCAGGACGAGAACAAACAAATAAGAAATAGTATTGATATCCAAAATCAAGAACTGAGACCAAGCCACTATACAAATTCTATTGATTTGATGGTTGGTCCTGTTGAAGGTGTTGATCCCACAGCAGATCGTAGATATCTTGAACCAGAGGGAACAGGAGTTAAAAGATCTCTGGATGTTATCACTCTTGACTATACCGAAAAGGAGTGGTTAAAGCAAACCTTTGCAACTAGAACCGAAAGCGTAACACCATTCTTAGTTAGTTTCTGGCAAGCATCTGTTGCACTGACACCAGAAAACGATACTTGGGTAGATACTGCAAGAGTTGAAGCAAAGATTATTAACGTTGAGGGTAATTACTCCGAAACAATGGCCCAACAGGCAAGAATCAATAATATTGATCCTCAAACTGGTATGGGTCCAGTTCTCTGGAATTCTTGGGAAACTACTTGGACTGGTACAGATCAACAAACTGTAAAGAAAACTAGATCCGAAACTAGAAACCCAAGACACATTGGTCATATCCATAGACCAGGACAACCTGGTGCTATCTATGGAACTAGAACCATAACTGACTTTGAAGATGAATACGTAGAGACCATCCAGACAGGAACCTCTACAAGAACTGGTGTTAGAACTGTTGTTACTCCTCAGTTTGATCAGACTTCACAGGGAGATAAAGTTCTCAGCAGAGAAGTCATTCAGTTTATGCGTTCTAGAAACGTTGAATTTGTTATTAAGAAAACGAAACCATTAACACAACTTTATTCTTTCTTTGATGGAGTTAATGTTACCAAGTATTGTGTTCCAAAACTTCTGGAAATTCAAATGCTTTCTGGAGTATTCCAGGTAGGCGAAAAGGTTATCGGTACTGTGAGGAATGCACCCATTGAAAATAACTCAGCAATTCCTTCTATCAGATTCAGAGTTGCTCAAGCTAATCACAGAGAAGGACCTTATAATGCACCATCAGCAATCTTTACAAATAACCCATATCTTTCTCAAATTGCATCTACTGGATTAGAAACATATCAGGGAACTCCAGGTACTGTTCAACAAACTAATGCAAATGCAACTATCCTTCCATCAACGTATTCATCAACAACAACTGTTTTAAACGTTGACACCTTTGCTCTGTCTGAACAAGCTCAGGGTGACTACTATGGTTGGGTAGAAACTGGAATGATTCTGGTTGGAGAAACTAGTGGAGCGCAAGCAACCATTTCAAACGTCAGATTAGTTTCTGACCTTGGCGCAACTCTTATTGGAAGTTTCTATATTCCAAATCCAAATATTGCTAGCAACCCTAGATTTAATACTGGAACGAAGACTTTCACTGTTTGCAACTTGAGCAATAATGATCAAGATAATGCAGATACTGTTGGCGAAGATAGTTACTCTGCATCTGGAACATTAGAAACGGTTCAGGAACAGATTATTTCTGTTAGAAATGCTAAGATCCAGCAACAAAGAGCATCCGAATCCAAAGCGGCTGCTAGATCTTTGGGTATGGAGCTTGTAAAATCCACTGTTATTAGTACAAAGAGTCAACAAGTTCAAGTTGGTTATTATGACCCACTTGCACAATCCTTCCAAGTAGAAGACGAAACTGGAGTATTCCTTACAAGTTGTGATGTCTTCTTCCAGACTAAGGATGATATGGGAATTCCTCTGACGTTCCAATTGCGTACTATGCAAAATGGAACTCCAACACAGAAAATTCTCCCATTCTCGGAAGTTGTTGTTACTCCAGATCAGATAGTTACATCACAAAATGGAACTGTTCCCACAAGAATTACATTTGAGGCTCCAGTTTATCTTGAGGGTGGTGGGGAATATGCAATTACTCTGGCATCTTGGTCAACCAAGTATAGAGTATTCATCTCCAGAGTTGGCGAATCTGATTTGGTAACGGATGAATTTATTTCAAACCAACCATATCTTGGATCTCTATTTAAGTCACAAAACGCATCTACTTGGGAACCAAGCCAGTGGGAAGATCTTAAGTTCATTCTTTACAGAGCAGAATTTGTTCCTGAAGGTCAAGTACAAGTTTACAACCCAATCCTTTCGGAAGGAAATGGTCAGGTTGCTAAACTGATGACAGATTCTGTCAATCTCAATTCTAGAAGAATTAGAATCGGACTGACCTCTAGTGTTACTGACGGTATTGGAATTTCTACTCAATTATCCTTAGGAAACACGGTTCTACAGCAAGAAACTAATGCAACCGGTAACTTTGTTGGAAGTGCTGGAATTGCAACTGGTTCCCTGAGCATTGTCAACTCTGGTATTGGATATACTCCTTCTCTGGGATCATACACTTTCTCTGGAATTGGTCTGACAAACGTTACTGGAAGTGGTAAGAATATTACTGCTGATGTTACCATCGAAAATGGAGTTGCTATTGCTGCAACTGTAGTTACTTCTGGTACTGGATATCAAGTAGGTGATGTTCTTGGCATTTCAACAATAGGTAATAGTTCTGTTGGTAGAAATGCTAGATTCTCCATTGTTTCTATCGCAAGCACTAATGAGTTTATCTTGGATAATGTCCAAGGAAACTTTGTAATTGCTGGCGCAGGAAAAACCGTACAATATATCAATAACCTTGGAATCACAACTACACTAAATGCTTCATCTGGTGGAGGTGTACAAGTAGATAACATTGAAGTTATTAGTGATGGACTTCATATTGAGGTTGATCATAAGAACCATGGAATGTATCACGAACTGAACAGAGTTACCCTCTCTAATGTTGAGTCGGATATTATTCCAACAAAGTTAACCCTTCCATACTCCGCAGATTCTACAGCAAATATTACTGTAGATAGTACTGATAACTTCGATACTTTCGAAAATGTTTCTGTTGGAACCACTTATGTTGGTTATCTACTCATCGACAATGAGATTATTAGTTACACTGGTGCATCTGGTGGAGTAATTTCTGGCATAAGTCGTGGAATTGATGGAACTCTGAGAAAGAATTATATTGCAGGAACTCCTGTTTATAAGTATGAAATGGGTGGTGTTTCTCTCAGAAGAATCAATAAAACTCACGTTTTGAGTGATGCTACTGTTTCGAATCCAATCACATTTGATTCGTACAACATCAAACTTGATATGTCATCTGCTGGTGTTGCAAGAACTGATGGTGTAAGTTTCCCACAACTGTATGCAAACCAAACCAAGTCTTCTGGTGGTAAAGAAATTAGAGCCACTCAGAATATGCCATTTGAAATCATATCTCCTGTGATCGGCAATACCACCGTTCAAGGAACTAATTTGACCGCTGAACTCAGAACAACCTCTGGTTCAAGTCTGAATGATGGAAATGGTCAGGGAATTCAAATTCCATTCATTGATCAAGGATTCGAACCAATTAATCTCAATAGATCAAATTATCTGAGTTCGCCAAGAATCATTGCTTCAAGAGTCAATGAAACTAACAATACTCAGATTCAGGCTCTTCCTGGTGATAGATCACTTGGATTGAGATTGAACCTGAGCACAGTCGATAACAGACTGTCACCTATGGTTGATACTCAGAGAATGAGTGCAATTCTTGTTTCCAACAGAGTTGATAATCTCATCTCAAATTATGCAACTGATAATAGAGTAAATGCATTTGAGACTGATCCATCTGCTTGCCAATACCTCTCCAAAGAGATTAACTTGCAAGAGTCTGCATCATCGATTAAAGTTCTTCTTTCCGCACACATCAATGAGTTCTCTGACATTAGAGTATTCTATGCCATTGGCGATAAGGCAAACTTTAAACCCATCTTCGTACCATTCCCTGGTTATGCTAACTTGAATGAAAAAGGTGAAGTTATTAGTCTTGCTGAAAGTGATGGAAGACCAGACACATTTATTTCAAAAGTTAACTCTGTTGGATCATTTGATTCTTTAGACTTAGACTTTAAGGAGTATACATTCACCGTCAACAATCTTCCAAACTTCAAGTCATATAGAATCAAAATTAACTTGACCTCAAGCGATCAAACTTATCCTCCAAGAATTAAGGAATTGCGTGTAATTACTCTTGCATAATATGGACTATATTAAAGTAAAGGGGAGGGATCACCTAGTTAGGGATCCCAAAACCAATAGTATTATCAATACTAATAGAACTGAATATGAACAGTATATGTCTAGAAAACAGACGAAAGAAAATGAGCAACAAAGGATACAAGATTTAGAATCTGATGTTGCTAATATTAGAGATGATTTGAATGAAATTAAAAATTTATTGAGGAGATTAGCAAACGATGAATCCTGATGATATTTGTCTAGAAAGTCTATCAAAAAACTTTGAATATTTTAAGATTGCTTCTGAGATAGACAATTATGATGACATTGAAACTTTGAGGAATATTGCAAAGTCATATTGCAAACTTTATTATAAACAACAAGAAGTTTTGTCCGAAATTAGGCCAAATAGAACTTGAACACTCACCATTACCATAAATATTAGGAGAGGTTTTGTATAAATGGCGCAACCATCAAATAGAGCAGAATTGATTTCATACTGCAAAAGGCAACTGGGTGCGCCAGTATTGGAAATTAATGTTGCCGATGAGCAGGTAGATGATCTTGTAGATGATGCATTACAATATTTTCACGAAAGACATTTTGATGGTGTAAGTCAAGTCTTTCTCAAGTACCAGATAACGCAAGCGGATATTGATAGAGGTAGAGCTCCAGGAAATAATTCTGTTGCAGGAATTGTGACGACAACGGCATCTGCAACAATAGACGGATCAACCACCACATTCTCATATAAAGAAAATAGTAACTTCTTACAAGTACCTTCATCTGTAATTGGTGTAACTAAGGTGTATCATTTTGATGGAACCAATACTACCACCAACAATATGTTCAGTGTTAAGTATCAACTATTTTTGAATGATATTTACTATTGGGGGTCTACAGAGATTCTGACTTATGCAATGACAAAGACGTACTTGGAAGATATTGATTTTCTTTTGACGACAGAAAAGCAGATAAGATTTAATCAGAGACAAGACAGATTATATTTGGACATTGATTGGGGAAGTGTAAATGTTGGAGATTATCTGGTCATTGATTGTAATAGACTTTTAGATCCAAATGATTTTAGTAGAGTTTGGAATGATTCTTTCCTTAAAAAATATCTAACGATATTGATCAAAAAACAATGGGGACAAAACCTCATTAAATTCCAAGGTGTCAGACTTCCAGGTGGCATCGAATTGAATGGAAGACAAATTTATGATGATGCTCAAAAGGAGTTGGATGATCTTATGGAGAAGATGTCCAATACTTATGAACTTCCACCTTTAGATATGATTGGATAAGTTATGTTAAATCCATTTTTTCTACAGGGTTCTTCTGGAGAACAAAATCTAGTTCAAGACTTAATCAACGAACAGTTGAGGATGTATGGTGTTGAAGTCCACTATCTTCCAAGAAAATATATTACAGAAAAGACTATATTAAGAGAAGTCATAGAATCTAAGTTTGATTCTGCTTTTCCTATAGAAGCATATGTTGATAACTATGAAGGATATGATGACAATAGCAGCATATTAACAAAATTTGGAATTCAAGCAACAAATGAGATAACCCTGATTATTTCAAAAGAAAGATATGAAAGTTATATTTCACCATTACTCAGTGGAAAATCCAACGTAAAATTATCTACCAGACCAAAAGAAGGAGATCTAATTTATTTTCCTTTGGGTGATAGATTATTTGAGATAAAATATGTAGAGCACGAAAAACCATTTTATCAACTTCAAAAAAATTACGTCTATAAGTTTACTTGCGAACTCTTCAGATACGAAGATGAAGTCATTGATACTGGAGTGGATGAAATAGACGACGTTTTGACTGGAGTTTCTGATAATCTTGATGATGGATATACTGCTTTAGGTCCAATCCAAACTCTGACTATGGTTGGATCAGGTAGCACTGCTACAGCATCTACAATGCTTGTAAATGGTGCTATACAGTTCATTAACGTCACAAATCGTGGTAGTGGTTATACAAGCACTCCTACAGTTGGTATAGGTTCTGCTCCTGCCGGAGGAATTACTGGTATAGCAACTGCCAATATGATTGCTGGAATTATTGTTTGCACAGACAGTGCAAATCCAAATGCACAGTCAGTTCAAAGTGTCAGTATTATAAATCCAGGTGCAGGATATACAGCTGCTCCTGGAATCAAGTTTATTGGTGGGGGTGGAAGTGGTGCAATAGCAACTTCTGGAATCGCAAATAATGCTGTTGGCATCATTACGGTCACCAATGCTGGATCTGGATATACTTCTTCACCTGCAATTACATTTACAGGCGTATCTACAGTCTCTGCAGCTGCGACTGCTGTAGTAAGTGCTGCAGGTACTATCTCAGCGATTTACATAACAAATGCTGGTACAGGATATACTATTGCACCGACAATTACAATTGCTTCTCCATTCACCGCAGGATTTGTTGCTGGAATCGGAACATATGTCTTCAACGAAGTAGTAACGGGATCAGTCAGTGGAACTACAGCAAGAGTTCGTACTTGGACAGCATCTACAAACGTTCTTGAAGTTGGAAATATTGCAGGAGAGTTTGTTTCTGGAGAAAATATTGTTGGAGCAGCGTCTTCAGCTTCTTATAGACTAAGACTCATTGATACGGATCCAGTTGATGATGGGTATACTGACAACGAGCAGATAGAAATTGAGGCAGATGCAATACTTGATTTTACAGAAATAAATCCTTTCGGGCAACCATAAATAAAAAATAGTAGGTCAGTGAAAAATGTTTGAGTATTTTTATCACGAGATATTGAGAAAAACAGTCATTGCTTTTGGCACCCTGTTTAATAATATTACAATCAAGCACACAAACTCTTCTGATGATGTTGTGAGCGTGATTAAAGTTCCTCTTGCATATGGACCTATTCAAAAGTTTTTAGCTAGACTGGAGCAGTCTCCAAATCTAAGCAAATCAACTCAAATGACACTGCCAAGAATGTCATTTGAGTTTACTGGGATTGTTTATGATCCTTCAAGAAAAGTAACAACAACTCAGCAATTTACAGTAAAAGATGCTACTGATGGATCTATAACAAAAAAGGCATATATGCCAGTTCCATACAATATGCAATTTGAATTGAGTATTATGACAAAACTAAATGATGATGCTCTGCAAATTGTAGAGCAAATTTTGCCATATTTCCAACCCTCATATAACTTATCAGTTACTCTTGTAGAGAATGGTATTAACGAGAAGAAAGATATTCCTGTTGTTTTAGAAAATGTTACCTTTCAAGATGATTACGAAGGAGATTTTACGACAAGAAGATCTTTAACATATACTTTAAGATTTACTGCAAAGACATATCTGTTTGGTCCTGTTTCCAGTGCAACTTCCGATGTTATCAGAAGTGCTACTATCAGTTACCTTACTGGAACAGACACAACCAATACAACAAGAGAACTTACTTATACAGCAACTCCAAGAGCGATCCAAAATTATACTGGAACTGTTCTAACCAATCTGTCAAAGGATGTTTCTATGACAGATACAATAATCAATGTAGAAGATGGAAGTACTATTACAAATAAAACCTACATCGACATTGACGATGAAGAGATGTATGTTACAAACATCAATGGAAATGCTATCACTGTTCAAAGAGGCAGAGATGGTACAAATATAGAAACTCACATCACAGGTGCTGCAGTGAAACCAATTACAGCAGCAGATAACTTGCTTGTTGAGAGTGGAGATGATTTTGGATTTAGTGGTTCTATAAACTAATTTTATGAGCGATAAATTTAAAGATTTGAATGATACCTTTAACCTTGAGGATAGTATGATAGATGTAAAACCTGAAAAATCAGAGATTGTTTCTGTCGAAAAAAAATCTTTGGATAAAGACGATATCATAAAAGATTATGAATATACAAGAGGAAATCTTTACTCGGTTATAGAAAAGGGACAAGAAGCACTTAATGGTATTCTTGAATTAGCTCAAGAAAGTGAAATGCCAAGAGCATATGAGGTTGCAGGTCAACTTATCAAAAATGTTGCCGATGCGACAGATAAATTGATGAAACTTCAAAAAGAACTGAAAGAAGTTACTGAGGAGACAAAGACTAAAAATCCAACCAATGTTACTAATGCTCTTTTTGTTGGTTCAACCGCAGAATTGGCAAAGTTACTTAAAGATACGGCCAATGACAATAAAACTAAATAGTTAAAAAAGATCAATGGCAGCTAATCCAGTTATCAATATAACAATCCCACAGGGTTCGGATTTTTCAGAAACATTTGTTTCTACTGAGAATGACGGATCTGCATCAAATCTTGCGGGATATTCTGCCGCCGCTAAAATAAAAAAACATTCTGAAGCAACTGATTCTACATCATTCACAGTGAGCATTGTTGGAGCAACTGGAGAAGTTTCTATAGCAATGACATCTGGTGTCACTACAAACTTAAAACCAGGAAGATACTTTTATGATGTGAGGTTAACGTCTGGAAGTGGGGCGGTATCCAGATTAGTAGAGGGAATGGCACTCGTAACAGCAGGCATTACTACTTAAAACAATGGCAGTAGTCAGAAAGGTACAATCCACTTCTAATATTGCAAAAAAAGGTGCGGTAAAGAAAATATCAACACAGTCTGTTAGACAACCATCAATTGTCAGTGAAATGGGCGACGTTGATTTTGGTACTTTGGATGCGACAAAAGATGGACAAATTGTTTCTTATGATTCCGCTACTAATAAATTTGTTTTGATTACAGCGGATGATTTGTTGTCAGTATCGGCAGAAGACAATGACGTACCTGATGAACTGATTACTGCTCTTGAGGGAGAACTTGATCTTGGAGCAATTCAGGTCGAATCTCTTGATGGAGGTACATTCTAATGCCAATAAGAATGCGGGATTTAACAAATACCGACTTTGGCACCTTGAATGCTCAAAAAAACAAAAATGTAATGAGATATAATGCTTCTACTGGAAAATTTGATGTGATTAATATTGATACAACTTTAGGATTAACCACAGCATTACCACAAAAGTTTGTAGACGTTGTTGAAAGTAAAGTCGATACGGGTAATATTCAGTTTTCAAGTATAGATGGTGGAACTTTCTAGGCTTTGTCTCAAATAAATAATAAAAAACAGTATTAGAAAAAAATGGCTTCTCCCGTAATTCAGTTTAAGAGGGGTGCCTTTGCAAATCTTCCTGGACTTCAGGCAGGCGAACCAGCACTTACAACTGATACCTTCGAACTTTATGTTGGTATCAACAGTACAACAGGTGGAAATAAATTCTTTGGTTCTCATCGTTATTGGACTAGAGAAGGAAGTTCTACGGGAAGTTCTGTAAATCTTGTTGAAGGATCATCCAATGGTTCTAACTACGTAGCGTTAAAGTCTCCTGATAGTCTTGCATCTAACGTAACATATACACTTCCAGGATCTGATGGAACTAATGGCCAAGTTTTAACAACCAATGGTTCTGGAACTTTATCATTCTCGACTCTTTCTTCAAGTTTAAGTCTCGCTGGTGACAGTGGTACAGATACTCTGACCGTAGGTTCAGACACTCTTACTTTCACTGGTGGAACCGGTATTTCTGCTACTGTTTCAGATAATCAGGTTTCATATGATCTTGATGCAGAACTGCAAGCACTTTCTTCAGTAACATCTGCTGCTAATAAACTCCCTTACTTTACTGGTTCAGGAACTGCATCTGTTACAGATTTAAGTTCTTTTGGTAGAACCTTAATTGATGATGCTGATGCAGCAACCGCAAGATCAACTCTTGGTGTTGATGCTGCTGGTACAGACAACTCAACCGATGTAACCCTTGCTGGTTCATACGATTATCTGACTCTTTCTAGTCAACAAATCACTCTGGGTCAGATTGATCTGACTACCGATGTAACTGGAACTCTTCCACTGGCAAATGGTGGTATTGGTGCCACAACTGCCGCTGGTGCAAGAACAAACCTTGGCCTTGTTATTGGAACGAATGTTCAGGCTCACGACGATATCCTTGATGACCTTTCTGGTTTAACCCAGGCAGCAAACAAGTTACCATACTTCGATAGTTCAACTACTGCTGCTACAACCGATCTGTCGGCATTTGGTAGAACCCTAATTGATGATGCTGATGCATCAGCTGCAAGAACAACCCTTGGTGTTGATGCTGCAGGAACTGATAATTCAACTGATGTAACTCTTGCAGGTCAAGGTTATCTGTCACTCAGTGATCAGCAAATTACCGCTAGCCAAATCAATCTTGCTAGTCACGTAACTGGTTCACTCCCCAACGCCAACCTTGCAAACAGCACCATTACTGTAAGTGATGGTTCCAATAGCACTGCAACTGCTCTTGGTGGAACAATCACCTTCAGCGGAACTTCAAATGAAACAACAGTAGTAGAGAGTTCTGGAACTGTTACTATTGGTCTTCCAGATAACGTTACCGTTGCACAAAACCTGACTGTTAGTGGAAACCTTTATGTTAATGGTTCTACAACTCAGGTAAATACTTCCCAGACAACCATTGAAGACCAACTTCTGGAACTGGGTATGGTTGATGGTTCTGCACCATCATCTGATTTGAATAAGGACTTAGGTGTTCTGTTCAACTACTATAGTGGAACTGCTAAAAAAGCAGCAGTATACTGGGACGACAGCACTTCAAGAGTTGTTCTTTCTGATGACGTTTCAGAAAGTTCTGGTGTTCTGACCGCCGCTTCTCACGCAGCTGTTGAGATTGGTGCTCTGTGGGTCAATGACTGTGCAGGTCAAACTCAGGTTATCTCCTGTAGTGGTTCTACAAGAAGTCTTGAGAACATCACTATTGATGGTGGCACATTCTGAATCTAAGCACATAGTTCTAAATAGAGGGGTCTATAGAACCCCTCTTTTTTTATGAATGAACAAGATTTAAAATATTTGATTGCGTCTTATCAACAAAGGTCATTTGATTTGTTTTCACAATCAGTTGCTAATGAGGCAAAGATTCGACAATTGAATGAATTAGTTGAATCATTAACAAAACAAATCAACGAGCAAAATATAGAACTTGAGAAGTTGAAAACAAAAGTTAAAAAACCAACAAGTACTAAGCAAGAGGACTTTACTTAAATAAATATCTTTAACACTCAGTATATACTGAGTTCTACGGTTCATACCAACGATATGAGGTTGAATGGCAAATCCTGCAATTAAGATTAAACGGTCGGCTGTTGCCGGTAAAATTCCAACAGGTGACCAGTTACCGCTTGGTGAATTAGCCTTAAACACATATAATGGTAGATTATTTGCCTCAAAGAATGTTGGTCTAGGAACCACGGTTTTTGCTATTAACCCGTGGGTCACCGGAGTAGGAACAAATACATATAATACGTATTTTACTGAAGGCAATGTTGGAGTAGGCGTAACAACTCCAACATCTAAGTTATCGGTTGTTGGTGACACAAGCATTTCGGGAATTGTCACTGCATCATATTTTATTGGTGATGGTTCTGGATTAACAAATATTTCTGCAGGGAGTACTGCAGACATTAATTCCACAACATTAACTGTCTCAGGAATAGCAACAATATCTGGGTTAAAATACCCAAGCTCTGATGGCACAGACGGCCAAGTCTTAACCACAGATGGCGCAGGAAATTTAACATTTCAAAATGCAACTCAAACAAACACTTCAACCACAACAACCTCAACATCAGAAACAAGTATTAGTTCATTTTCCGCTGGATCATACTCTTCAGCAATTTATAATATTCAAATCATACGTGGATCTGAGGTCCAATTTACAACTCTAAATTTAATCCACGATGGAACATCAGTATCATTAGTCGAATATGGTACTATTCGAACTGGCAGCAATTTAGCGTCGTTTGATAGTGATATCAATTCAGGTGATGTACGTATTTTAGCAACACCATCTTCTTCAACTAGCACATCATTTAAGTTTAGTAGAACTTTGCTTGCATCGTCTGGTGCAAATACATCATCAACCACTACAACAACCACATCATCAACACAAATAGATAGTTTTGTTGCTGCAACATACTATTCTGCAATACTTGAGATTGAAGTAAAACGAGGATCTGAAGTTCAATTGTCTACAATTAATTTGATACATAATGGGACTAATGTTTATATTTCAGAGTATGCAGTTATAAAAACTAGTGATACTCTTGCCAACTTCGATTCAGTCATTAGTGGATCAAATGTTGTAATCAATGCAACACCTACATCAGCAACTTCAACTTCATTTAAAGTTAGAAAAACATTTATAGTCTAGTATGAAGACCTTTAAACAGTTTCAAGAAGAGTGGACTAATAAATATAAAAAGAGTATCGATTGTTCTAACCCAAAAGGTTTTTCTCAACGTGCTCATTGTGCAGCGAGAAGAAAGAGAGCAAAAGGCGAATCTACCAAATCAAAACCAGTTGAATGAAGTATCCAAAGTTTTCTCACAAAACACCACACCTGAAAGGGAAACAACATCAGTTGGATCCTAATCTTGATCTTAAACAATTAGTTCATCACGCAACTGTTCAGTATGTTGATCGTGATGCTGATGGTGATGTGGATGTTTATGACAAACCTTCAAAGAAAACTCCAGATGAAAATCCAATGGGAGTTGATGTTGAAACTCAGTCAAAAAAACTTATTGCTAAGCAAAAAGGAGAATTAAAGCACACTAAAAGAGGTGTTGCTTATGAAGAAAAAAAGAATGGCAGGTGTCCAAAAGGACAATATTGGTGCTATACCAATAAAGAATGCAAGCCAATTCCTACTGGTTTTATGGTAGATCCTGAAGGTATGCTTCGTAAAGAAAATGGTGCTAGTGTAGATGAATCAAAAAGTGGTGATAGTTCTCTGCGTGACTGGTTTACTAAGAGTCGCGCTTCTGATGGCACCCCTGGTTGGGTTCAGTTGGGTGGCAAATATGCAGGAAAACCCTGTGCAAAGCAACCAGGACAAACAACCAAACCAAAGTGCGGTTCTTCAAAAATGAAACGTGATCTTTCTAAAGATGAAGAAGAAAGAGCATTTCAACGTAAGAATCGTCAAGACCCAAATCCAGATCGTAGAGGAAAGGCAAAGAACGTGGCTACTGAAGAAACCAAAAAAGATCACGAATATTCAATGGCACGGTCTGAAATAAAGACTGTAAAGAATGCTGCGAAAAGATTAGAAAAGAAAATGGGCAAGAAAGGAGAAGGAAACCTTGAAGCCTGGGTTCAATCTAAGATTACCAAAGCAGCGGATTACATTGACACTGCAGCAGATTATGTAACGAATGAAGCAGCAGGTGAGAAAGATGCTTGTTACCACAAAGTTAAGTCGCGTTATAAAGTTTGGCCTAGTGCATATGCTTCCGGTGCTTTAGTGAAGTGTCGTAAGAAAGGTGCTTCTAACTGGGGCAACAAAACAGAGGAATTATCACCTCTTGTTCAAAAAATTCTCTCAGAGGTAAGTCTTGATGAGAAGTGTTGGCCTGGTTATGAAAAGAAAGGAATGAAGACGATGTTTGGTAAGAAATATCCAAACTGCGTCAAGAAAGAAGATGTTACAATTGAAGATTTGGATGGTAATACTTTTGCTGAAGTAATTGATATTATTAAACCAGAACCAATGAAAGGTGTAAAGGTTGAGGAAGAAAAAGATAAGTGCTCTCATACAGAGAAAGGAAAGGAATGTCCAGTTCATGGTGAGGATGAGTGTCCTGAAGTTATGGATGAGGCAGTTCGTATTCCCGCAAAAACAGGCAATATCATTCTTGTCACACTTACCTGGAGAGGGAAGTACTATGGAATAAAAATGTTCTTCCCACAAATATCAAAACCAAGTAGAGCAGAAGTTCAGGATCAAATTGATAAAGTTTATCCTGGTGCTAAAGTTCAAACTTATTATGTTTCTGATATCAAACCAGGAGAACAATTTTTACAGACAGAAGGTGCTGCTTGGACTAAGAAGTCTGGTAAGAACCCTGAAGGTGGATTAAACGAAAAAGGCCGTAAGTCCTATGAAAGGGAAAATCCTGGTTCCGATCTGAAGGCACCCTCTAAAAAAGTTGGTAACAAAAGACGTGCTTCATTCTGTGCGAGAATGAAGGGCATGAAGAAGAAACTGACTTCGGCCAAAACTGCTAACGATCCCGATAGCAGAATCAATAAGTCCCTTAGAGCCTGGAACTGCTGATATGAAAAGCTTTCAACAATTTCTATCCGAAAGTATCACCATCAACGGTGACTTCAATGGAACCCTCAATGTTGGGGGTTCTCAACCAGAACAACAGACAGAATCATTTTTTGCTGATCTTGTATGGGAAGGCAAGATTTATCGTTTGGAAATAGAAGGTCAAATGATGAGTAAAAGTGAATTGGCAGAACACATACTGCGCGAATATCCAGGTGCTATGATTCACAACATCTACCCATCACAACCAAAAAGTTCTTTAAAGATTAAAAATTCTCAGAGGTATCAACCAGAAAGATTAACTTGGACTCAGGAATGAAATTATGGCTCAGTGGAATAAACAGACACAAGATTATCTAAACCAGGAAAGAACACTTCATGAAGTTATTATGTGTGCCGACAGATACGGCAACATTGGAAACTGTGGTGCTGCTGGTACTGGGGCTGTAGGTGGAGATGCTTTTGGGAGGATGAGAATATCTCAACCTCTTACTCTATTTGATAGTTCTCACAGATATAGAGATAATAATCTTTGGGATAGTTTGATTGTAGGCACTGGTTCTACAGTTGGATTTGCAACAACTCAAGGATTAGTCAATATTGGTATTGGAACTACTGCTGGTTGTTCTGTTATTAGAGAGACTACAAAGACATTTTCATATCAACCAGGCAAATCCTTACTTACTTTAAATACATTTGTCCCAGAGCCACCAAAAGAAAATCTAAGACAAAGAATTGGATATTTTGGTGTTGATAATGGAATGTATTTTGAGATTGATGGAACAACAGCATATTTTGTTGAGAGAAGTTTATCTACTGGCACTGAAAGAAGAGTAGCACAAGAAGATTGGAATGTTGATAAGTTGGATGGTACTGGAGTTTCTGGAATTACTTTAGATAAATCC
>Ga0181590_10000316_pt1 | contig 37898 bp, 31 predicted proteins | sample 071ome_34_FD_132446 | JGI IMG/M metagenome (GOLD analysis project Ga0181590, IMG submission 132446) | Coastal salt marsh microbial communities from the Groves Creek Marsh, Skidaway Island, Georgia - 071411BT metaG (megahit assembly) | ecosystem: Environmental > Aquatic > Marine > Intertidal...
ACAACGCTGGTTCTTGAAGGGCTGGGACAGGTTCAAGTCCAAGTTACTGTCCAATAAGTGAATTTCTATTCTGAAATTTGCACTTGCGATGCACTAGAAATTGAAAATTTCGATTCGTTTCCCGGTAATTTCAAGAAAAGATTGTCAAAGTCCAAGACTGTGATAGCTTAATTTAGACCCCTAAACACGGGAATCTTAGAAAATCGCCATTGCAGGATCGCTCGGCTACTAAACTTGGATATACGATCCCACGGAGTTGAGGACATTACTTCCCCGGGGTCAGACACTCGCTAAAATCTGGACCAAACTGTATGAATCAACCTCAATTTTCCAAATTCTCACCAATCACTGTAGCCGTGAAGAAAAACATCAGGCAATTGCGATTGAACGCGGGTTACTCGATGAACGAAGGTGCCCGGCTACTGGGTGTGTCTCGCAAACAACTGGAAGATATAGAAACTGTACGCAACTACGGCTGCCACCTCGATCTCGAGCTGCTGGCAAAGATGAAAGTGATCTACAAGACTTCTCTCGATGAACTGGTAGGTGACCTTCCCGAAGACTACTACTCTGATTACTACATGCGTCCCCGCAAACGCCTGGGCTCAAAGTCCCGATAAATCGCTAGCTACTTTATCCATTGCAATGGCCTCTGACCCACAGCGTCAGAGGCCTCGATTCCCCCCCGAATTAGCAGTGAACCCCCATTTCGTGTACAATCTCCGGTCTTTTTGACGCAAAGAGAAAGTGTTCATGGCTAGTAAAGCAAAAAAAGAAGCAGCAGTGAGTTCCCGGGAAGACCTCGAGGAGCATATCGCGGCATTCCTGAAGGCAGGCGGCAAGGTTCAACAAATACCTTCCGGCGTGAGCGGTCAAACATCGACCAGCGGGCCAAGACAGATCGTTCTGAGCCACAAAACCAGTTCTTGATTCCCTCCATTCCCCAGCCGGTATGCGGTCGCAGGGAAGCTGAGGAAATAGTTAGCTAGTTCAGCGAACAGTACAAAAACACAAGGGGGTCTTTATTCACATAAAGACCCCCCTTTTTTCGTGTGTTGGTAATTTCCAGGCTGGTGAGCTGGATTACTGGCAGTTTCCTGCCCGCTGCCATCAGAGCTGGGATACGTCGTAGCCCCTGGCCTGCAACATCTCCAATAGCCCATCCTCACCAACCAGATGGGCGGCGCCTACCAGAACGAATTCCCTGTCACTGTCACGCAACATCGCCTCGATCTGGGGCATCCATTTCAGGTTTCGCTGGCGCAACAGGGAATCATAGACTGCCGGCGCCTGATCGCGCATGTCATCCACGAAGAGTTCCTTGAGTTGTCGAGCGTTGCCGCCCCGCCAGGCGGAGATCATCTGCGCCATCATCTCTTCGGTGTTTTCCAGATCGGCAATCGACAGCAGTACGAACTCGCTTTCATTGCCTTCTCCCATGGCGGCGATGAAACCGATCTGCTCTTCGATGGTTTCCAGGGCACCGGTATTCTTGCCATCACCCATTGCCCTGCTATTGAAGAAGGCATCGACGCCCTGTGGTGTGAAACCCAGCTTTTGAAATTCCAGGACCTGCAGGGTGCTGATGAGAAGGCCGGGTTTCATTTTCTCCAGCATCATCAGGGGCAGGCCGGTGCCCATGGCGTAGTCATTGAGTGCAGCGTAGGCTTCAGCGCTGAGCACGGTTCTTAGTGTGCGCTCATCCTGGTAAGTAAGCAGCTGCAGCATCTGGGCCTGAATGCTCAGGTCCGTTGTCATCGCGGTGATATCTGTTTCGAAGTACAGTTCGTCGGAATCCTGGTACGCGTCTTCGTACTCGTCCGGCAGTGGGTAGTCACTCGGGCGCAGCAGATGCACCGTGCCTCCCAGATAAAGTACATTGCTCCCTGAACTGACTCGCCACACCGAGGTGTCTGCCTGCACAGCGCTACATAAAAACAAGCTTGCCGTGGCACTCAAGGCGACGATCAATCGATGCGTAGTCCTGCTCAGCGCAGCCCCGATCCGTGCCTGGATCAGACTGCCGATGCAGTTAGCGTTTCTGGTAGTGGTTGACATGCGTATCTCCTGAGAGACTAATGAACGGCCAGCAAGACTGTTGGCTGGATTCACTGGCCACGTGGGTGAACACTGGCCGTTGCCTTGAGTACAAAGTAGCATGGACCGTTGAAAAGGGAAAAGAGTCCCGATAAGACCTCGATCATGGCTAAACTAGTCTTCAAAATGCGTAACGTACCAGATGATGAAGCCCTGGAGGTCCGGGAGCTTCTGGAGGCCAACGAGATAGAGTATTTCGAAACCTTCGCGGGTAACTGGGGCATGTCCATGCCGGCGCTCTGGGTCAAACACGATCAGCAGTTCAGTGAGGCGCGGCGCTTGATCGACGAATACCAGGGGCTGCGTGCTCAACGTATCAAATCAGAATACGAGTCACAGCGGGCACGGGGAGACACGCGCACGATGTGGCACAGCTTCCTTGAAGATCCGTTTCGGTTCACGGCCGTGGTGATTGGTATTGGACTGGTGTTGTATTTTTCGCTGCGTTTCTTTCTAACGCTCTGACCTGTTTCTTCAAGCTGACCCTCTGACCTGTCGGTCTGACTCTCAGGTCTTCATTTCCTGAGCGGCCTTTATTCAGAAGCGCAGGTTCATGTCTTCATTCTCTTCCCGCAGATAGTTGTCTTCCATGGGTAGATCCAGATCATCTTCCATGGGCGGGGTCCAGAAATCATCGCAGTTGTCCATGAAGGACAGTGCAATCTCCCGGTCCTGTACGCGCACGACCTGAACCGGGAGCGATGGCATGGTCTCGTCCCAGCCGGCACCGTGTATGCGCACATCCAGCTCCATCATCACGAAGAACTTCATTTCCTTATCCAGGGTCAGCGACAGGCCGCTTACCGACATGTCCTGGATTTCACCTGTCACGCTGCCAACCAGGGGATGCCTCAGGCTGGCCCAGTAGTCCACCTCAACCCGGCGATGTTGTCTTCTTTCCATTTTTAACCTGCTCGGCTCTATGTTCGCCTGCTCTAACACGGCATCAATAAAATGTAGCGCCTTAACTGCCTGGCTCACTTCGATTTACTCACAGCTTGTTAACTCTAGACTGTGAGATGCTGCACAATTTACACAATGGCATAGGAAAATTTCCTGAAACCGTGCATTTTTTCCAGCTAATAACCTGAGGTCATCAAAGACTTTACTCATGACGATTGCTGTTATATAAAAACCGTGGACTTTTGTTAGTGGTTCCAACAGGGGGAACCTCCTAGCATTCTCTGCTACCCTGGCTCGCAAAGGAGGTGATCCCATCAATAGTCAATCTATTAAGGGAGCCTCCGGTTACTGCAAATAAGCTAACCGAGTTTGTTGTACGGAAAGTTTTAGCGTAACTGGAGAGGAAGTGTCTTTTGCACTTTCTTCGCTCCCATACTTAGATGCAGTGTGATGGAAACTTCGCGTTTCCGCCATGTTGCAACCGAACGATCCCGCTGTCGCGCTTAAAACCGGGGCAGCGGGATTTTTTGTGCAACGACTCTCTACTCTGCTTCCCTGATTCTCTCCCACGCACACCTGTCGCCTTGCATCGTGGCGATTCGATCCAGGTTGGTACAATTGAAACATTTCACACGCAGGCCGCATGGTGGGATTGCACGCCAGCGACCCGCACTCCTTTACGGGAGATCACGGGCAGGTCTGGAAGACTAGTGTGCCCCGAGATAATTTCGCAGGCGTGGCGGGTAGACTCTCTTCATCAGCATCTGCTGCCACTGCCACTGCTCCTCGGCCGTGGCCTGCTTGAGATAGTGCACCTCACCGCTCTCCATGACGGCGATCGGCACACCCCCGCGATAGAGCACCCGATTCTTGCTCAACCTTGGCAGCTTGCGGCCCGGCAGGATGAAGTTGATGAGGTTTGCCGGATCGGTGGCGGCAACACAGAAGTAGTCGGTCTGGTGTTGCTCGGTGGCATCCTCCTTGCTGCGTTTGAATTTCCTCAACTCATCGACGGTTTCGGCGAAGGCGAATTGCTCGCCTCCGACGCCGGCGATGAAGCGACCACCACGCAGGATTCCCTGCAACTCCATGCGCCGCAGTTTGGCCAGCAACACGCGCCAGGGTGGCGCAGCCATCTCCTTGTCGAGGATGCCACGGAACAAAACTCCCCAACGCTGCAGGTAGACTGTAATGAGCCGTTCCAGCTGTTCGTCGTCCAGTATCTGCCAGTGGCGGCTCGTCGTTGTTGCCGTGTCTGGTTTACCCTGGAAGGTGTCCAGCAGACTCCAGCGACCGGCATCTTCGACGCCAAACATGGCGCTCCTTCCACGTCGCCGATGACTACCGGGCTTCCTGTGATTGGGAGTCAGCAGCGCGCGCAATCCTGTGAAACTGTCACTGCTCAACTGACCCTGCGCCACCAGCTCGGCGAGGCCTTCCTCCATTTGCGTGCGCAGTAAACCGGTGCGGCGCTGGATCTCATCATAGAAACTGGCGCCATTGTTTACGAGGTCATCGGCAATCTTTCTGGCAGAGCCACTGAGCTCGACTTGCTGTTCTTCGGAGACCTGGGAGCGGGCCAGCGCTTTCCAAATATCGAGATTACTGCGCCGCAGGAGCGTGATGGGAGTACTCTTCACCGGGCCTGCACTGCGTTTGCGGTTCATCTTGCGGATGCTCTTCTGGGGTTGCGAGTATCGCCCCCAGGCCAGCTTGCCACTAATACACATGACGTCGAGCCAGTTTGGATCGTAGTCGGCGATGCGGCCCGGATAGATGTCGGCTTCCCAGCTAACCGCCGGCGCGGCCATGCCATCGAGTATCTGCAGACAGTTCTGCAATTGTGTTTGCCCATCGAGAACCGGAATCTGTTCCTGCCTGGCATTGTCGATTTGCGGATCCCGCAAGGGAAGCAGCTGATGCCTGTCAAACAGAAACTCTGTGTAGGTTTCGAGGGAGACCGGCTTGATGGCCTTGCGGTGCTGGTCGATAGTGTAGCGATGGATGCGCTGCAGGAGCCGACGTTCACACCATTCCAGTTCCGGTGCTGCCACCGGTGAACCATATTGCAAGGGCGTCGCCTGTGCTGGTGTGAATTGTCCCTGGAAGGCGAAGCCTTCGACTTCCAGTGCAATTAGCGCCTGGTCGATGCTGGATTTTTTGAGACCCAGCTCGGTGGCTAGCCTGCTCGCCGTTATGGGGCCCAGGCACTGTAGCCGTCCACGCACGATCTCACGCAGTGCATCTTCAGGCTGCCAGTCTTCACTCTGCAGGAACACCGGTAACTGCATTGCACCCAATTGTTCGGCAAACACCGCGATGAAGCGCGGAAGCGTTTCAATGGCCACCCAGAGAGTTTGCCCGTTCACCTGTATGTCAGTGATGCGATTACTGTCCACGAGGCTTTCGGAGAAACGTGATAATTCCTGCGCCATGTATTCCTGCCCGGTGATGTAGGTAGCGCTGAGCAGTGCATCGTGCAACTCTTCCGGGTTGCTAATAAAGGGCCAGGCCTCTTCTTTTACCCGGGCGATGGCCTCAGCATCCAGTTGACTATAGTCTTTGGCGTCGGCGGGATCGGCCCAGCTCCGGTTACGAATAGCATTGGTACGGCGTTCTTCGAAAGGTGCATCATCGAGGAAAGCATAGGGTCGGGCGTTGATGATTTCCTGGGCGAAGGGTGAAGGTTCACGCAGGTCTTTGGCAATCAGGGTGAGTCGATTGTTTTCGATGTTGCCGATCAGTGTCTCCAGCTCATCGATGTCCATGGCCTCGGTCAGGCAGTCATCCACAGTTTGATTCACCAGCGGATGATCCGGCACTTCACGGCGGCCCGTGATGTTTTCCTGACAGGCTATCTGATCAGGAAACACATGGGCCACGAGATCTTCAGCATCCATACGCTGAAACTGTGGCGGTACCCGCTTACCGTTACGATTACGCTGGATGGCGAGGGAGCGGGTTGCGTTCCAGCGCCAGCGCACCTCGAACATGGGGGCGTCCAGCATGGCCTGGATCAGGGTATCCCGCACCGTGCTGGTCTGCAGGTAACGGTAGACCTCGTCGAGGGCGAAGCTGTGCACGGAGCCCAGGGAGATGACGATACTGTCCTCGTTGGCTGCCGCCTGTAATTCGAAGTTGAATGACTTGCAGAAGCGCTTGCGCAGGGCCAGTCCCCAGGCCCGGTTGAGGCGGCTGCCATAGGGAGAATGGATGACCACGTGCATGTCACCTACTTCATCGAAGAAGCGTTCCATCACCAGGGTCTCTCGGGTGGGCATCACGCCCAGGGCATTCATCCCCGCCTGCAGATATTCCACCATCTGCTGCGCTGCGCTGGAGGGCAAGCCGAGAGTGTCCATCAACCAGTTCATGGCGGCGCCCGGCGACTCGTCGATCAGCAACTCGCCGATGGTTTGCCGCAGCCTGGAAACGGACTGGGATAGTTCCTGCGTGCGGCCGGGGCCTTCACCGAACCAGAACGGAATAGTGGGTGACATGCCCTCGGCATCTCTTACCCGCACCTTGAGTCCGTCCACGCGTAGCATCTGCCAGGCATGGGTGCCCAGGGTGAATACATCCCCCGGCAAGGCCTCCAGGGCAAAGTCTTCATTCAAGGTACCGACCACCACGTCTTCCGGATCCAACACCACCTGGTAATCGAACATATCCGGTATTGCGCCACCGTTGGTGAGGGATGTCAGGTTGGCACCACGGCGGCTGCGCACCTTGTTGTTAATCAGGTCAAGGTGGAGATGGGTGCCACGTCTCCCTCTTCGGCTGGTATAGCCTTCTGCTAGCATCTTGATGATACGGTCAAACTCTTCGCGACTGAGATCACGGTAAGAATAGGCGTTGGCAAACAGCGCGTAGAGTGCATCCAGATCCCAGCCTTCGCCGTCATCGAGGCTGCCCTTGCCCAGCGACAAGGAGGACACTTCTGCAACGATCTGCTGGGCCAGGATATCCAGTGGTTTCTCCGGCATGATAATGCGATCGAGCTCACCATTGTGAATGCTGTGCAGGAGGGCCGTGGACTCGATCAGGTCATCACGGGTCAATGGAAACAGGATGCCCTTCGGGGTGCCCTTCACCGAGTGTCCACTCCGCCCCACCCTCTGCAGGAAGGTGGCAATACTCTTGGGCGAGGATATCTGCACTACCAGGTCGACCGAACCCACATCGATGCCCAGCTCCATGGAGGCGGTGGCTACCAGTACCTTTAACTGCCCCGCCTTGAGTCGCTGTTCCGCATCGTGGCGGTGATCCTTGCTCATGCTGCCATGGTGGGAACAGACCGAGCCGTCTCCGAGGCGATCGGCCAGGGCCAGCGCCAGGCGTTCCGACAGGCGGCGGGTATTTACAAAGATCAGCGTGGTCTCGTGTTGCTGGATGAGCTGCAACAGGCGCTCGTACAATTCCTCCCACACTTCGTTGCTCATCAGTGCCGTGAGTGGTGAACCCGGGACTTCCAGGTGCAGTTCCAGCTTGCGCCGGAAACCCGAGTCGACTATTTCGCATTCGACCCTGTCGCCCTGGGCATTGCTGTTGCTCACCAGGTAGCGCGCCACCATGTCGATGGGTTTCTGGGTTGCCGACAGGCCAACCCGACGCAGATGCTGCCCACTGTTGCTGCGTACCAGATGCTCCAGCCGCTCGATAGACAGGGCCAGGTGTGCACCCCGCTTGTCCCCCAGCATGGCGTGGATCTCGTCCACGATCAGGGTGGAGACATTGGCAAGCATGGCACGGCCACTGGCACTGGTGAGCAACAGGTAGAGGGATTCCGGTGTGGTCACCAGGATATGGGGCGGGTTCTTCGCCATCTTCTGGCGTTCATTGGCCGGCGTATCGCCGGTGCGCACCGCCGCCCGGATATCCACCGGGGCCTGTCCCAGCAGGTGCATGTGTTCGGCGATGCCATCCAGGGGCCGCTCCAGATTGCGCTGTATATCGTTGCTGAGGGCCTTCAGGGGCGACACATAGAGGATGTGCACCCCGTCTTCCAGCTGATTGCGTACGCCCTTCTGCAGCATCTCATCGATGGCAGCATAGAAGGCTGCCAGGGTCTTGCCACTGCCCGTAGGCGCCGAGATCAGGGTATGCCGGCCGGCCTGTATCGCCGGCCAGGCCCTGGCCTGGGCGGGGGTTGGCTCACCGAAGCTGGCGCGGAACCAGTTCTGGCAGGCGGGGTGGAAGCTGTCTAGGGGCATGGTTGGGATTTACTGTACAAAAATACAGGGTAAGAGAGGGTGGGGGATTTTGCAATATACATCGATTCCGAAAATGTATTCACCTCTGGGAAGTGCATGCAGAGTGGGGAGAGGTGGGTATTGGGACACGCCGTAAACCCATCCATGGGGGCTCGGGTGCGGCCTCCCTGCCGCACGCGGTCCCAATACCCACCTCTCCCCACTCTCAATCAATTTCAGTGCGAGATTCTCTTCTAGTAATGGGAATTTTTGGTGCCGAATGCGTCCAAGATTGCAAAATCCGGGGGTTTTCGGGAATTGACAAGGGGCGCCTTCTGACTAATTATTTGGGGACAGGAAAGTTGTATGCCTATGGATGATCTGGAACACATTGAGAAACTGCCTGAAGTGGACGAGGCCCTGAGGCCTGCACCGGTACCGTTGTCTGCGCGGATTCGCAGGTATTTTCGCGCCTTCTGGGTGGAGAACCGGCAGTTCTTCGCCCTGCTCTGCTGTATCATGTTTTTCAAGAGTGCGATCGCTGACCTGAGTTCCATCTCCGGGGCTTCCATGCAGCCGACCTTGCTGGATGGCGACAAGGTGTGGGTCAACAAGCTGGCCTACGATGTGAAGATTCCTTTCACCGAGATTTCTCTCGCCCAGGTGGATGATCCGGAGCGGGGGGACATTGTCATCATCGATTCCAAGCGCGCCGACAAGCGACTGGTGAAGCGTATCGTGGGCTTGCCCGGCGACACGATTTACATGCAGAACAACACGCTGGTCATCAATGGTGTGCCTGCCGACTATGAGGTGGTGTCGCGTGACGCCAACTCCATCATCATCTCTGAAGTGCTGCCCAACATGGAGCACCAGGCGCGGCTTTCCAATCGCTTCGTCAATCGCGCCACCCGCAGCTACGGTCCGACAGTAGTGCCGGAAGACCAATACTTTGTGTTAGGTGATAACCGCGACAACAGCGCCGACAGCCGCGTTTACAGTTTCGTGCCGAGAGAAGAGCTGATTGGTCGTTCTTCTTCTGTCGTGTTCTCCCTGGACAGCCACAACAACTACCTGCCCCGCGGTGAGCGCTTCCTCGAAGGCATCGAATAGACCGGCCTTCGGGCTCTTCACTTCGAAAATCCCTTCCTGCCTGCAATAAAACCTGTGTTTATCGGGTATTATGAATAGGCGCTTGCTGCGCCTGTTAACCCTCCAATAACTATCCCCCCAGGGGAAGGATCAGCAATGATTCATTATTCAAGCAGGCGATTGCCTGGCATTTCCTTCGTTCCGCTTGCGGTCGTGTTGATGCTGGTAAGTTCGCTGACACAGGCTCAGGACGACTATGTCTGGGCACCGGATTTTCCGGTGGGTTCCTCGATACCCGAAATTTCGGCCGAGGACCAGAATGGCAACCTGCGCACCTTTGACGAACTGGTAGGTAAGAACGGCATGTTGTTTATGCTTAGCCGTTCTTTCGACTGGTGACCCTACTGTAAAGCTCAGCTCGTGCAGCTGATAGAAATCAGTGACCAGTTCGAAGCCATGGGTTTGTCCGTGGTAACAATGACCTACGATTCAGTGGAGTTACTGAAGACTGTAGAGGAAGACGAGGGTATCGAGTTTACCCTGCTGCATGACGAAGGCATCACGCATGTGAATGCTCTCGGCATACTCAATGAAAACTATGAACCGGGCAGTCGTGCCTACGGTGTGCCCCATCCTGGGATATTCCTTCTCGACACGGATGGCGTAATCCAGTTCAAGTTTGCGGAAGAACGGTATCAGGACCGGCCAGACTTCGCCTTCGTAGTAGAGGCAGCGGAGACCCTGCAGGACTGATATATATCGTTACAACTTCCTGGCGAAAAAACAGGTAGCCTGTGCTGCCTGTATTTTTTGCTTGCAGGCACTTGTGACTCTGGCCGATAACTATTTCTCATGGCCATCGTCTAAGAAGAATAATAGAAGTCAAAACAACAAGAAACGACCAGCCTTAATGATCCCTGCCCCCATCAAGCTCCTCCTTGCAGCCTGCCTGCTATTGCCCGGCATGGTGGATACCGCGCTTGCCCAGTCCAGCCGGCCACAATACACGATACCGCGCACCAGCGAGGCACCGGATATTGATGGTGAACTGGCCATTGGCGAGTGGGACCGGGCCACCCGCATCGATGTCAGTGTGGAGATTAACCCGGGCAACAACCTTGTGGCCGACGTGGGCGGCTATGCGCTTATTATGCAAGACGGGGTCAATCTCTACGTGGCCTTCGTGGCGGAAGACCCCGACCCGGAACTGATCCGGGCTTTCTACCAGGATCGGGACGAGGCCTGGAACGACGACTATATGGGTATCACCCTGGATACCTTTAATGATGAGCGGCGGGCCTTCGAGTTTTTCGTGAATCCCCTGGGGGTTCAGATCGATGCGATCTGGGATGACACGATACAGAACGAAGACGATTCCTGGAACGCGATCTGGGACAGCTTTGGCCAGATCACCGATTTCGGCTACGTGGTTGAGATCGCGGTACCATTCAAGCAGCTGCGATTCTCTCCCAGCGAGGCACCGCAGACCTGGGGCATCGATATCTCTCGTCACTATCCCCGGGATTTCCGCGTGCGTATCAAGAGCCAGCAATATGACCGGGACGTGTCCTGCTACCTGTGCCAGATATCCAAGGTGGACGGCTTCGAGAACCTGGATCGCAGCCGCAACGTGCAACTGATCCCTACCCTTACCGCATCCCATGTGGAGCGCAGGGACCCTGCTGCGGGGGGCGCCTGGGAGGGTACTGATGTGGACCCGGAAGCGGGTTTGGACGTGCGCTGGGGTATCACCCAGGACATCTACCTCAATGCCACACTCAACCCGGATTTTTCCCAGGTGGAGGCGGACAGCGCCCAGCTCAACATCAATAACACCTTCAGCCTGTTCTTCCCGGAACGCCGCACCTTCTTCCTCGATGGCGCCGACTATTTCGACACCGCACAGAACCTGGTGCACACCCGCAATATCGCCGATCCGGATTTCGGAGCCAAGATCACTGGAAAGTCGGGGCCCCATACCTTCGGCATGCTCACCGCCAATGACGAGAGCACCAGCTTCCTCATGCCGGGCAACCTGCGCTCCAGTGTTGCGAATCTCGCTGGCGTGGAGAGTGATGTGGCCATTGCCCGCTATCGCTACGACATCTTCAGCAATTCCACCATTGGCGCGCTGGTAACCGATCGCAGTGGTGATGGCTATTCAAACACGGTAGCCAGCGTGGATGCCGTATTGCGCCCCACGGACCAGGACACCATCACAATCCAGACCATGCATTCGTCCAGCGAATACCCGCTGCAGATTCAGAATGACTTCGCTCAGGCAGCAGAGCTTTCAGACAGCTATCACTTCCTAGAATATCGCCACAACGATGCCAACTGGGATATCTGGTCTGCCTACACCAATGCGGGGACGGATTTCCGTGCGGACCTGGGCTTTATCAATCGCGTGGATTATGAATTCTTCGTCTCCCGGGTAGGCTACACCTGGCGCTGGGACGATGGCTTCCTCAGCCGTTTCCGGGTGGCGCTGGATTACGACCGCACCGAAGACCAGGCTGGCTTCAAGCTGGAAGAAGAAGTGGAGATGTTCATCAATGCCAACGGACCTTTCCAATCCAGCTTCTTCGGTCTGTTCGGTGGCAGCGAGACTTACTGGAACGGGCAGTACTTCGACGAGCAATTCAACAACATCGATCTCAGCATCCAGCCCAATGCCAATCTGAGACTGGGCATGCTGGTGCGCTGGGAAGACGTGGTGGACTTCGCCAATACCCGCCTCGGCAAGTCCCTGCGCCTGGGACCCAACATCAATTACCGCTGGGGCCGTCATCTGGAAATTGACCTGGAGTACACACAGCAGGAATTCGACGTGGAGGGTGGCCACCTGTTCACCGCCAGGCTGGTGGATGCCTCCGTCATCTATCAGTTCAATAATCGCAGCTTCCTGCGCTTCACCGCCCAGTACACGGACAACGAGCGTAACCCGGACCTGTATATCCGTCCCGTGGATCGCCAGAGCACGGACCTGACTACCCAGCTCCTGTACAGCTATCGCCTCAATGCCGCTACCCGCTTCTTCATCGGTTACTCCGACGAATCCTTCCGGGATGACCAGTTCAACGCCCTCGAACAGACCGACCGGGCCTTCTTCGCCAAATTCAGCTACGCCTGGCAGCCCTGATTACCTTACTTTCCCCGAATTATTTGCAAACCTTGTACGTCTGGCTGTAGCGCATGCGTTCAGCTTCCAAAATCAGCAAACTGCCACCTGCGCGTTTGTTGTAACTAACTGTCTTTGTCTTCTGGCCAAAGGTAGAATGCCGATCTCAACTTTTTCCGGCTTAACGACCTTTTCGAGCATCAAGACCTTGGGCAACAGAACTCCTCTCTACGAACAGCACCTGGCCGCTGGCGGCAAGATGGTGGATTTTGCTGGCTGGGACATGCCGATCAACTACGGCTCCCAGATCGAAGAACATAATCAGGTACGCACCGCAGCAGGCGTGTTTGATGTGTCCCACATGACCATTTCAGACGTCAGTGGGCCAGGCGCGAAATCCTTCCTCCAATACCTGCTGGCCAACGATGTGGACCGACTCGATGTGGAAGGCCGTGCCCTGTATAGCGGCATGCTGAACGAAGACGGCGGTGTGATCGATGACCTGATCGTATACCGCATGAGCTTCGGCTACCGGGTTGTCAGTAACTGCGCCACCCGGGAGAAAGACCTGGCCTGGATGCAGCAGCAGGTCGCGGAATTCGAGGTAGAGCTGGTGGAGCGGCCTGAGCTGGCGATTCTCGCGGTGCATGGCCCGGAGTCCATTCCGGTTGTGTGTGGCCTCCTGGACGATGAACAGCGTGAAGCTGTAGACGCATTGGGTAATTTCCGCGGTGTGGAACTGGGCGACTGGTTCGTGGCGCGCACGGGCTACACCGGGGAGAAAGGCCTGGAAATCATCCTGCCCAATGGGCAGGCGGCCGCCTTCTGGGACAGGCTCCTGGCAGCGGGGGTCAAACCCATTGGCCTCGGAGCCCGAGACACCCTGCGCCTGGAAGCCGGGATGAACCTGTACGGCCATGATATGGATGAGACTGTGTCGCCCATCGCCGCCAACATGAACTTCAGCATCGCCTGGGAACCGCCCGACCGCGATTTCATTGGCCGGGCGGCTATCACTGCCGACCTGGAAAAGCAGGCCAGGGGCGAACTTCCGGAACTTACCGGGCTGGTGCTGGAAGGCCGCGGCGTGCTCCGCGAAGGCCAGAAAGTGGTCACCGACAAGGGTGAGGGAATCATCACCAGCGGCAGCTTTTCCCCCACATTGAAGCATTCAATCGCTTTAGCTAGAATCCCCGTCAACAGCGAATCCTGCCAGGTTGAGCTGCGCGGAAACCTGACTGAAGTCAGGAAGGTTAAACCCAATTTCGTGCGCTTCGGCAAGAAGGTATTCGAGTAATCCGCGGTGAACGTCACCGCAGGCGAGGCCGGTTTCTGGTGGCTCTCGCCAGCTATCATGCCATTGAGCCATAGCGAGCGGCTATGGCCAGAGAAAGAGAGGCCAACCCTTGAGCAATTTTCCCGATGATTTAAAGTACGCTGCCTCCCACGAGTGGGTGCGCGTGGATGAAGACGGCGTGGCGACGGTTGGCATCAGCGACCATGCCCAGGATGCCCTGGGTGACATCGTATTCGTCGAACTTCCTGAGCCCGGCACGAATGTAAATGCCAGGGATGAGGTCTCAGTAGTCGAGTCGGTAAAAGCCGCGTCTGATATCTACAGTCCGCTGTCCGGGGAAATTATCGCCGTGAACGAGGATCTGCTGGAAGCACCGGAGACGGTGAACAGCAGCCCCTACGACAACGGCTGGTTCTACAAGATCAAGGTCAGTGATGAAGCGGAACTGGATGAGCTGATGGATGCCGAAGCCTATTCCGATCATTGCGAAAACGATTAGGGAACCACTCCCACCTGCAAGCGTGGCGTGAGCCTGTTTAATCAGCTGGATCGAGTTCGCCCGATCCAGTGACAGCTAATTCTGATTTAGGGATGGATCGGAATGCGCTGTGCACTTCCTGTGATTGCACGTGCAACAAACAGAGTGCAATCGGTGGCGAAAACTTTTAGAGACCCTTAATGGAAACCAAGAAGCCCTTGTCCGTGACTAACGAATCAAACCCATCCCTCAAGTCCCTGCAGTACCGGGAAGAATTTATCGATCGCCACATCGGCCCGGATCAGCAACAGATTCAGGAAATGCTTGACGTGCTTGGCCTTGAATCGCTGGAAAGACTGATCGAGAAAACCGTTCCCGCTACGATCGCCCTTGAGCAAGCCCTCACTCTGGGCGAGCCCATGACAGAGAACGATGCGCTGGAAAAACTGAAGACCATTGCTTCACAGAACAAACTCAATCGTTCGTTCATCGGTCTCGGCTACTACGATACCCATACACCGAATGTCATCCTCCGCAACGTGCTGGAAAACCCCGGCTGGTATACCGCCTACACCCCTTATCAACCGGAGATTTCCCAGGGCCGACTGGAGTGCCTGCTCAATTTTCAGCAGATGATCCTGGATCTCACCGGCATGGAGCTGGCGAATGCCTCCCTGCTGGATGAAGCTACCGCTGCGGCAGAGGCCATGGCGTTGGCCAAGCGAGTCAGCAAGAACCGTGCTGCCAACAAGTTCTTCGTGGACGCCAATTGCTTCCCCCAGACAATCGACGTGGTGAAGACCCGGGCAGAGAGTTTTGGTTTTGAGCTGGTCATTGGTAACTTCGAGCAGGTCGCTACCGATGAACTATTTGGCGCCCTGTTCCAGTATCCATCGATGCTGGGTGATACCGTCGATCTGACACAGGCGATTGAAAAACTGCACGGAGACAATGCCATTGCCATCGTGGCAACCGACCTGATGAGCCTTGCCCTCCTCAAGCCACCGGGTGAAATGGGCGCCGACGTGGTGCTCGGCAGCAGCCAGCGTTTCGGTGTGCCCATGGGCTACGGCGGTCCACACGCGGCCTACTTTGCCACGAAGGATGACTACAAACGCGCGGTGCCGGGACGCATCATTGGTGTCTCCGTGGATAAACGCAACAAGCAGGCCTACCGCATGGCGCTGCAGACCCGCGAGCAGCATATACGCCGCGAGAAGGCCAACAGCAATATCTGTACGGCCCAGGTCTTGCTGGCCAATATCTCGGCACTCTATGCCATGTACCATGGCCCGAAGGGTATCCGTCGAATTGCGCAGCGCATTCATCGCCTGACCCAGGTGCTCGCCACCGGACTGAAGAGTCAGGGCATCAAACTCAGCAACCAGACTTACTTCGACACCTTAACCCTGGAAGTTGCTGAAGACACCGCCATGGAAATTGCCAAGCGCGCTGCTGCTGCCGGCATTAACCTGCGCATGGATCGTATCGTTACTCACCAGACCATTGGCATCAGTCTGGACGAGTGCTGCACAGAACAGGACGTAGCAGATTTGTGGCAGGTCATCCTTGGCGAGAAAGCCGGGTCACTGTCAGCTTCGGCAATCGATGAGGAGATACAGTCCGGTAAAATAGCGCCAGTTATCCCTGATAAGCTGCAGCGCAGCTCAGACTATCTGCAACATCCGGTATTCAATCGCTTCCACAGCGAGACCGAGATGATGCGCTATGTGAAACGCCTGGAGAACAAGGATATCTCCCTTACCTATGCCATGATTCCCCTGGGATCCTGCACCATGAAGTTGAATGCGGCCGCCGAGATGATGCCCATCTCCTGGCCCGAATTCAGCAAGCCTCACCCGTTCACACCCATCGACCAGATGCAGGGTTACCAGCAGATGATCGGTGAACTGGAAAAAATGCTGGAAGACATTCTTGGCTTCGACGCCATCAGCATGCAGCCCAATTCCGGCGCACAGGGCGAATACGCCGGGCTGCTGGCTATTCGCAAATACCTGGACAGCCAGGGTGAAACCGCGCGGAATGTGTGCCTGATCCCCACCTCCGCCCACGGCACCAATCCCGCCAGCGCCCAGATGATCGGCATGAAGGTGGTACTGGTGGCCTGTGATGACGATGGCAATATCGATCTGGCCGACCTGAAAGCCAAGGCCGAGGCACACAGCGAGACGCTCGCTGCATTGATGATTACCTACCCCTCAACCCATGGTGTGTATGAAGAAGCGGTGAAGGAAATCTGCAAGACCGTGCACCTACACGGTGGCCAGGTGTACATGGATGGCGCCAACCTGAATGCCCAGGTCGGTGTGGCCAAGCCGGCAGAAATCGGTGCCGATGTGTCCCACGTGAACCTGCACAAGACTTTCTGCATTCCCCACGGCGGTGGCGGTCCGGGCATGGGTCCCATCGGTGTGAAGGCTCACCTTGCGCCCTATCTGGCCAACCACTCGGTAATCGAGCTGACCGGCCCTCACCCGGGAAATACGGCGGTTTCAGCGGCACCCTGGGGCAGCTGTGGAATTCTCCCCATCTCCTGGATGTATATCACCATGATGGGGCTGTCGGGTCTGTTGAAGGCGACCCAGGTGGCCATACTCAACGCCAACTACATCGCGGCGAAACTGGCAGCGCACTACCCGGTGCTCTACACCGGACGTGCCGGCATGGTGGCGCACGAATGCATCATCGATATGCGACCACTGAAGCAGGCTTCGGGCATCACCGAGGAAGACGTGGCCAAGCGTCTCATGGACTTTGGCTTTCATGCCCCCACCATGTCCTTCCCGGTAGCGGGTACACTGATGATAGAGCCGACCGAGAGTGAGTCCCGGTTCGAGCTGGACAGGTTTATCGACGCCATGATCCAGATCCGCAAGGAGATCGCTTCGGTAGAGGCGGGAGAGATGGACGCCGAGAACAATCCACTGCGCAACGCACCCCATACACTGGAAGATATGCTCGACGAGAATTGGGATCGCCCTTACACGAAAGAGCAGGCGGCGTTTCCGCTGCCAGGTAACCGGGAATCCAAGTATTGGCCGTCAGTGAATCGTATCGACAATGTGTATGGGGACAGGAACCTGTTCTGCGCCTGTCCGGCTATCGCTGATTACGCCGACAGTGAATAAGCGGGAGTTGAATACTCCCTGCCTGATTTTCAGTTCAGTCTGAGATAGCCCTATCCCTTGCCATCGATGTGGGAGTTACGCATCTCGCGTAACTTCTGCATCTGGGTCTCGATGTGTTCCATGCGTTCTTCCAGTTCTTTCTTGGAAGAAATGATTTCATCGTCTTCCGCTTCCGAGAATTTCTTGTAGGCAGAGTAGAGCCTGGCCTGTTCCTGTTTGAGCTGCTGGGTGCGTTGGTCCTTGTAGTTACTGACCTGCTTGCGCACCGCGAGCCCGGGAATCAGGACGATGGATACCGCCAGCACATAGGGCAGGGATATCCAGAACATGTAGATCATCTGGACGTAGTCCTTGTACATGTAGCTCCAGCGCACGCTGACCAGGTACACCGACACCAACGCGCCCACGGCACCAATCAGCAGGGCGAAAAACCACAGGGCGTCGCCAATTGTACCCATACCACCTGAACCGTCCGGGTTCTCGGGGTCGAGGCCGTGTTGCAGCCTGGGCGCAAATCGCAGATGCATCACCAGCACCGCGATGATGGCATGCAAGCCCATGCCGGCGAAGAAACCGGCCGTGAAAAAGCCTACATACATCATCGCCAGGGGGGGAGCCGAGTCATGGAATTCTGCGGGCACTCCCAGCAAGTGACCCACCAGGGTGTTCAGGGTGGCGAAGCCTACGCCGGCGAGTAGCAGCCTGTTATCCGAGAGCCAGTTCCTGGTGATGTACTCGCAGGTGCTCTGGTTGCCCTCGAAGTGACTGATGGTGATGAGCACCTTGCGAAAAGCCATGGTGGCCGCATAAATGGCCATGATGGATGTGGAAATGATCGCGCCGAGAATCCAGAGAGACTGCTGAAAATAGGCGGCCTTGTCCGGCATCACGGCAAACTGCATTAGCATATAGCTCAAACCGAAACCGAGGGCGATACCCACCTTGGCAAGCATGGGAAGCATGTTGCCGCCACGATAGGGATCGTAGAATGGATAGAATTCGGGTTTCCAGGGTTCCATTGTTATTGCTGTTGCCACGAGTCTTCTTTTTATACCTGACAGATACGCCGCTGGCGTTGATATAGACGTGTATTCTATCGCAATGCCCTGAGCAAGTGCGCGACATCCATCGATTTCTACCGAATCTCTCCCCCGCCAGGACTTTGATTTCGCTTGTGTATTTCTGTCTCTAGGCTTTTATCGGTATTTAGGGCGATGAATTTAAACCCGTCAGGCGAATTCATTGTCCAGTAGAACGGTGAAGCCAGGTAAAAATTACAGGCTATGACGCGTTTTAGCGGCTACCGGCCTGACCAGTTTCTGCCTGTGGATGGCAGGCGGCTGCCCGGACTGTAGCCTGTTACTCAGGTAGTCGAGATAGGCTTTACTGAAGGGCCGCGCGATGAAGTCGCGATAGGCAAGAAACGGCTGATCGGGAATGCCCAGAAACGCTTCCAGTCCTGAATGACGCGTGATGTGTGAATAGCGAATGCCAAAGGCATTGGCGCAGTAGCTGGACCACGCATGCGCTCCCGGGTGTTGTTCGATGCCGCGATCGAGAGGTAGTCGCTCTATGTACTTCTGACAGTCCACAACGAGAGCATGGCCCTGGATGAGGCTGTACTTCTTCGATCCAGCCCATACGTCGATATCCCTCTCGAAGCGTTGTTGATAGTAGCGGCGATACTGGGAATTGACCGACCGCAGCAGGCTGGAGATAGCAAAAGGGGTGTCGGGTGTCAGCAGCAATGTAATTTCATTGGCAAGCAGGCAGTATGCATGGAGTCTTATATGGCATTGGCGAAGGCTGTTCAACAACCTCACCAGATAGAACCGATAGCAGGCATTGTCATAGAACGCGTCGCCACTGTTAATGGCGCGTTGATAGACAACATAGGTTTGGCCGGCCAGATGGCAAGATTGCATAAGCATGATGATTTCCCTCCCTGGAATATCACAGTGCATTAAATGGTACTGTCACAGATTGCGTTACTACTGCATCGCGAACTCCGCATCGCAGGAAGCAATTAACTCGGTGTTATGGGTAACGAGCAAGGTGCTGATTCCCAGTGCCCTGATTGCCTCGAGGATCTTCAGGGCAGCTTTTGTGTCCAGGTGGGACAGGGATTCATCGAGCACAAGAATATCCGGTTGCCTGTACAAGGCCCTGGCCAACAGAATCCGCTGTCGCTGACCGGCGGAGAAGATGTTGCCCATTTCACCTATTTCGGTAGCAAAGCCAAGGGGAAGCGAGCGCAGCAGGTCATCGATACCGACAAGTTCACACACGGCTTCCATGGCGCCCCAGTCGTTCGGCCGTTGATCGAGATGAATGTTGTAGGCGAGGTCTCCTGCCAGCAGGCCGTCGCCATGCAAGAGCGCCGAACATTTCTCTCGCAGGCTTGCTACGGGTATGGCATCGAGGCTTGTGCCGCCAATCGCAATGTTGCCAGAGCGGGGAGACTCCAGGCCCAGTATCAGTTTCAGCAGGGTCGACTTTCCGCAGCCCGATGGGCCCGTAATGGCGGTGCACTTGCCGTGAGGAAAGATGAAATTCAGTTTCCTCAGTAGCGCATCGTCATTGCCCGGGTAGCCGAAGCAGACATCGTTCAGACTGATGTCCGCTCTTAACGATTGCTTGAGCAGAGCGGGTCTTCCCGTGTCCCATTGCGCCTTCTGCAGCGCGATATCGGCTACCCGCTCGAGCTCCAGGTTGATCATCCGGATTTCCGCATACTTCGGGAGCATGGCCAGTACCGAGCTGGCAAAGTGCTGTTTGAGGAAGATAAAGCTCATGAGTTGGCCGAGACTCACCGTGCCTGCAACCACCGCGGATGAACCGATCAGTATTATCAGAATATTCTCAACGCCGAAGAGCAGTGCCTGTAGTGAAGACAGGTTTAGCTGGAGGGTCTCCAGCCTGTAGCCGGCATTCACATTGTCGGCATAGCTGGTCTCCCAGAGGTTATGCCGGTTGTCTTCAATCCCGTTGACCTTGGTGGACATGACACTGCGCACGTTCTCCATGAGGCGGGTCTGTTGACGCGCCCCCACGACAATCGCTTCCTTGCGCAGCTCCCGCTCCCGATTGAGAGTGGCCAGTCGCACACTCAGGTTGAACAGGACGAAGCCCAGCACGATGGAGGCCAGTAGCGGGTGATACAGGTACAGCAGAACCAGCGTGACCCCGGAGAAGATGCCATCCACCAGGATCGTGATCATCTCCTGGGTTACCAGTCGCCGGATGGTTTCCAGGGAGCCGAAGCGGGACACGATATCCCCCATTTCCCTGCGCTCGAAGTAGGACAGAGGCAAGCGAAGCATGTGCCGGGCGACATTGCCTACCAGTTGAAAGCTGATGCGATTTCCAAACTGCAGTAGATGCAAACCGCGAATATGGGCCAGGGCTGTCTTCATGCATACCAGTAAGACAATCAGCAGGGCCAGCATCACTATCAGGTCCATATCCCCCTTTCCCAGACCCTGATCTATGACGAGTTGCAGGTACAGGGGGTTCAGTAAAGCCAACAGCTGTATCAGCAGGGTCAGCAGAAATACCTGCCCCAGTGCCGCGGTACCCAGCGTTAACCCCGAAAAGAGTTGCCTGAGGCGTAGCGGATTGGTGGGCTTCTCGATACGGTATTCCTGGCCTGGTCGCAATTCCAGTGCGACCCCCGTGAGGTGCGCACCCAGCTCCTTCATCCGGTAGCGACGCACGCCAACCGCCGGATCGTGAATCACGACGGAATGCCTGCCAACCGATTTCAGCACGACGAAATGATCCATGTCCCAGTGCAGTATGGCGGGCAGGTTCAGGGCAGGCAGGTCCTCCGTCTCGACCTTTACGGCCCGGCCCGGAAGCTGCAAGGCACTGGAGAAATCGAGAAGCTGCTTCGCCGTTGCACCCAGCGCAGCGAGTCCGAATCGACTTCGCAGGGCACCGAGTTCTATTGCCTTGCCATGAAAGCTGCTTACCATGGCCAGGCATGCCAGCCCGCATTCACTGGTTTCCGCCTGGAACACCATTGGCAGGCGTTTGAAGACAGGCAGGAAGCCACTCATGCTACTTTACCCTGCAGTTTCAACACCGGTCTGAAGATGAAATCCATCAAGGACATCTCGGCAATGACGAAGTCTGCAGTGAAGTGGAGGCCAGGCTGCAGCGGATAGATATCCTCTCCCTCGACGTAGTGCTGGGCAGGCTCTATCACTACGCGAAACACAGGTTCGGCGGGGATACTGACCGGTAGCAGATGCTCGCGAGGATCGATACTGGCGCGACTGATCTCGGTAATCGTCGCTCCATAGCGTCCATAGCTCTCTATCGGAAATCCATCATAGCGCAGCAACACATCCTGCCCCGGTGCCAGCTTGCCGACGATGCTGGAGGGAACGTAGACCTCACCCTGCAGGGATTCCCGGGCGGGCTGCAGGTATAACAGCGGCTGGCCGGACGCGACCGCATCGCCAGTGGCCACATTGATTGACGCCACATGACCCGCACGTTGTGCGACGATGGCGAGCGTATCCAGATTCTTCGTTCTTTGTTCTTTCAACGCCAGTAGGTGACGGGATTGCTCGAGCTGCATTTGCTCTGTGGTCCATTGCAGACTCAGTTCGTCTGCTTGTGCACGTACCCGGTTCAGCTCGCGCCGCAGTGCCAGCCTGCCGGCGAGGCTGGACTGTTGTTCGGTTTTCAGCCGCAGGTGGGCTAGCCGCTGCTGTTCGTAGTGCGCATTGGAGATTGAGCCATTTTCAAGCAGGGTTGACGTTGCGCTTAACAATGCTGCGCTGATGCGCAGTTGTTCCTTCAGCGTCTCCACAGAATCGCCAGCCAGGCTAATCTGGGACTGCAGATCAGCCATCTGGTTTTCCAGTGCCGCCTGTTGTTGTCGAAACCGTTCCTCGGCGAGGCGGCCTTGCTCCTGCAGCGCCTGTTGCTCTGCGTCGATCATGTCGAAATCTGTCTTGCTGACGGGGATACCTGACTCGTCGAACCTGACCAGGGATATACTCGCCAGCACCGCGCCTGCCTGGACGAATTCGCCCAGGTGCACCTGCAAGGTATCCACGACGCCGGCCTGAGGTGTCACCAGTTTCAGTGGCGGCTGTTGGGCAAGCAGCGTGCCGCGGGCAGGCTCGGTTTCCTTGTATCGGATCAGGGCCAGGGCCATGACGACGGCCAGAAGCAATACGCCCAACCCACATGAGAGAGGGAATAGCCAATTCGACTGCTGCAGCAGGGTCTGGGTCTGCTTGCGCTGCAAGCGATGTTGAACCGCTTCCTGTCGAAACAGATCCGGGGGCAGTTGGGCAACCATCGGCTAGCTCAGGCAGCGCGGCGCAGATGGAGTTCAAACAGTGCGATGAGCTCGGCGACCGTATCCAGGTGTTTCAACTCACTCGCCTCGAGTTCCAGCCCGAATTCTTCTTCCAGTGCATAGATCACCTCCAGTAGATCGAGGGAGTCCAGATTGAGTTGCTCCAGAGTCAGTGAGGAATCCAGGGAATCTGCGGCGTACTTAACGTCGCTATAATTATTGAGTATCTTCACAACGGTGCGTTTGACGTCCACTGTCATTGTTGAGCTCCTTGTCTGAGTGATATTAGTCCTTGCCAGAGCCGTCATCGGGCTCGACAAAAAAGGCTGGCAATGCGGAAAGGAAACGCCACTGCCAGGGATACTGCAGAAGTAGCTGTTCCAGAATGCCCGCCAGGGTTTGCGTGATCCGTGTTGTGGCTTCTTGCAGGGATTCCCGTGCATGAAGCCCGGGTTCAATCTGGTCAAAAAGCTGTAGGTGATTGTGCTTGCCATCCCAGCAGTTCATCACGGGCAGTAATGGAACCTTGCAAACCAGCGCCAGGGTCGCCGGACCTTTAGGGAACCATGCCCGTCGCCCCAGAAAGTTGACCGCCACTCGCTCTCCGAATCCCGCCGGCAGATCCGCGAAACTGAGCAGGCTGCAGTGAGACCGGCGCAGGAGCGCGGCAAGCTCCGCTGCTGTCGTGTCCTCTACAATGAGTTGCGCCCGATTGCTGAATCGCTCGTCACCGAAGCAACAGTGCATGTTGTGAAGGAAATCATCGGTGGGTGGTAGTTGGGTGAGGAAGTACTGGCTGCGCCCGGCAGGTTCACTGTCGGCGAGCACGTTATTGCCATAGATGAAATCGCCGAAGTGAAAGCCCAGCAGGATGCGACTGCGGCCGTCGGCACGTAGTAAGGCCTCGAATTCCTGCCGTTGCTGGAATTTGAAGGAGTCCTTGTGAGCCCGAAGGCGCGCCTGGGACTGGGCCCTGTTGCGGAATCGCTCAATCCTGGCGAGATAGCGCGTGTTAAGTTTTAGCCATTGTCGAACCTTAGGTTCCGGCTCGTGCAGCAGGGAGGAAAGGCAGTAGCACAGTTGGACCTGAGCCTGTCGCGAGAGTTTTTTCCCGGTGCCTGTGTCGACTGCAACATCGAAGAGTCTGCGCAAAGCTGCCGACAGCGTGGCCCGGGTGAAGCCCGGCCGGCTCGGAATTTTATTCAGGCTGAACGCGCTGGTACCGGCAGTTCCGGTACAAGATACAGGGTGCGGCATCGCTGGGTGTCATCCTTAACATGGCAGCAATACATCAGCGGGAACAATCAGGTTCCCGCAAAGGGAGCATACAGTCTAGTTCACAAACCCGGGTTTCGCCATTCGCGCGTAGATTTACTGCTTCACACGCACTGCCGTACCACTCACACTGACCATCATCATGCTACCGCGGTCGCCGATGACCTCGTAGTCGATATCGATACCGATGATCGCATTAGCACCCATGGCCATGGCCTCTTCTTCGATTTCCTTGAAGGCGATGTCCCGTGCCCGTCCCAATTCATCTTCGTAGGCAGCCGCACGACCACCGACGATATCGCGTACTGCGCCGAACAAGTCCTTGAATATATTGGCGCCCAGAATAGCCTCACCGACCACGACGCCGAGGTATTCTTCTATTTCGATGCCTTACAGGGTGTGCGTGGTGGCTCTGATCATGATCACTGCTCCCTTGGAGATTACTCTGAAGTCTTGTTCAGGCGGCTACCAGGAATTGCTTCGCCGCGGCTTCGTTGGGGAAGAAACGAATCTGCGGATGGTCGCCGTGTTCCCGCGCCAGGTCCTGGAACGAGGTACTGTATTGCGAGGCGTCCTCGACGATAATCGCCAGCCTCTGATGGTAGTTCACAAACTTCTGCATCAGCTCGCCGGCAAAACCCGTGCTCAGGTCGAAGAAATCCCGCCCAAGCTCACTCTCACTCAGCATAAGGCATCCACCCTGTGAAAAGCTCTTGCCCAGCAGTTCATCCACCCGCTTGACTGTCATCGGATCAGGTGGCGGCCGAGACGATGGCAATCCACATGGCCAGTATGGCAAGGTTACCGATACCGAAGGCCACCAGGCGATGCATCACCTTGTTGTACCCCAGATGTATGGTGGTGTGTACCAGGCGCGCACCGACGAATAGCCAGGCACAGTAAACCGGAAAGGGGTCGGTCATATCCAGGGCCACATAGAGAACACCAGCAGAATAGAACAACACGGGTACTTCGAACAGGTTGGCGAAGTGATGCCTGGTCTTGGTAACCATTTCCGGCACTTCTTCACCCTCAAACAGCGAGTAGTAGCTCAATGAGACATCGCCCTTCTGTACTGAAGATATTCTGACCCTGAGCGTGAACAAGAGAATAATGAAGGTCAGGATGACCATGATGAACATTGGGTAAAGCATACGCGCTCTCCTTTCTGGCTGCCCCTTGAGGTGTTTTTAGGGAATTTCTACCCCCGGAAACAGGTATATTCTATAAATACATGCCCTCAGGTGATATGAGCAGTATAATTCCAGCTGCAATCCAACAACAACGCTCACTCGCGTTTTGTTGACCTGCATCTTCAATTTTCATTGTTTGCTGTCGACAGATCCGCCTATCCGGAGTTTCATTTTATTATGTTGTCTGAGTTATATGCGCGTCACATCGAGCGCCTCGTGAATCTCTATACAGAGGGAATGTCAGCCGTTGAGGCCGAAGGCGTTTTGCTGCATAGCGGGTCGGCGGCGCACTACTATGCGGATGACAGGGAGATCAGCTTTCAGGCTTATGGTCATTTCCTTCAATGGGTCGCGGTCGCCCGTCCCGATCAGCTACTGCTGATCTTGCCTGACCAGAAGCCGCTCTATTTCCAACTGGTACTACCGGATTTCTGGTATGAGCAGGAAATTGAAACCGACCCACTTTGGCTGGAAGCCTTCGAAGTCGTCAGGGTCGAGTCACTGCATGAGATTAAAGAGCATCTACCTTCGCAGCACCTGGTATACCTGGGGGACAATTCTTCAACTGCGGGTTACTTGGGAGTAAGTAGAAAGCTATGCAACCCTCGTAGCTTGCTACATTTCCTCGATTTTCATCGAGCCTGGAAGAGTGCTTATGAGATTGAGCAGCTCAAAGAGGCCAACCGTCTGGCACTAATAGGTCATGAGGCGGCTCGCGAGTGTTTTCTCGCTGGCGGCAGCGAATACGACATTCATCTGGCCTACCTGGGTGCCTGCAAGATCCTGGAAAATGAGACGCCCTATACAAACATCGTTGCCCTCAACGAGAAATCCGCCATCCTGCATTACCAGTACAAACGGCGTAACAGTGAGGACAACCGGGTCTTGCTGATCGATGCCGGCTATCGGCTGCGGGGCTACGGTTCCGATATCACGCGCACGACCGCCAGTGATTCAGCGCATCCCCTGTTCAGATCCCTGCTTGTTGGTATGGAGGCGCTGGAACAGGACCTGGTAGCACAGGTAGAACCGGGGAAATCCTACGTGGATATTCATCTGGCAGCACTGCGTGGTGTCGCTGACTTGTTATTGGAACTGGATATCTGCACCGGCAGTAGCGAAGCGCTTTGGCAAGCTCAGATTCCCCAGCTTTTTATGCCGCACGGGGTTGGCCACCTACTGGGGGTCAATGTTCATGATACTGGCGGCCATATGCAAAATGAGTACGGTGGTACGCTTTCACCTCCTTCTCACTCACCTATGCTGCGTAATACCCGCACCATGGCCGAAGACATGGTGTTCACCATAGAACCCGGCTGCTATTTTATTCCCATGTTGCTAGAGCCGGAGCGAGATCAGGCACGAGGCAAGCTCATCAATTGGCAGGCTGTAGAGCAGCTATACTCCCATGGAGGGATACGGGTTGAAGACAATGTGCGGGTGAGTTCTGACGCGGCCGAAAATCTCACTCGTCAGTTTGAATAGGCAAGAGAACATCTATTGAGGAAATTCTACCTGGCCAGCCAGCAAGCTGGAAATCCTTTTCACCAGCAACGGCAGAGCCTGCTGGTTTTGATCCACCACAGCTCGCCCCGCCCTCCCCATAGCTAGCCTGGTTTCCTCGCAATCCAGTAGATCGCCAATAACCTGGCTAAAGGCGTCGCTGTCCAGCACTGTCTTCAACGCGCCCGCAACCTCCAACTGCTTGCAGATAGTTGCGAAATTGTACTGGGAAGGCCCGACCACCACGGGAATAGCCAGCGCCGCCGGTTCCAGCACGTTCTGGCAGCCCGTGTCCACGAGGCTTCCACCTACGAAGGCAATATCAGCAAGCGAATAGTAGGCCAACATTTCACCCATACTGTCTCCGAGTAGCACCTGAGTATCCCTGCTCAGAACATCTGTCCTGCTGCGTCGCTGGACTTTTAACCCCTTGTCGAGACACAGTTGTTCTACCTTGTCGAAGCGCTCTGGGTGACGCGGCACCAGTAATAGCAATGGTGCTGACGGGCGTTGCAGCAAGGGTTTTATGCCAGACAGCACCTTTTCCTCCTCGCCTTCCCGGGTGCTCGCCGCCATGATAACTGGGCGACCTACTTCTTTTATTGACTGGAAAAGCGCTGGTAGGGGCTGTTCATTGTATGAGCCCTCTGTATGAAATTTCAGGCTGCCAGTGACACTCATGTTGCCGAGCGGCGCTCCCAGTGCCTGGAAGCGTTCTGCATCTGCGTCGGCCTGCACGGCGATATGATCTATCTGCTGCAGCATACGCCGGGTAAGACCGGCGATCTTTGCATAACCGGCGGCCGACTTCTCTGACAATCTGCCATTGGCGAGCAAGACCCTGACCCCGGATTGCTGGCAATAGTGGAGCATATTGGGCCACAGTTCTGTTTCCATGATTATCAGCAGCCTTGGGCGCACCCGGGACAGGAAACGGCGCACGACAAAGCCCAGGTCATAGGGTGAGTAGCTGTGGATCACCGAATCCTGGAACAGGGCCCGCGCACGGTCTGCGCCGGTGGGTGTGGTGGTAGTAAAGACGATCACCGGCCTGGGTGTCAGCTCCAGCAAGGCTTTTACCAGCGGCGCAGCCGCCACCGTTTCACCGACGGACACAGCATGAATCCATATCGTGGGCGAATCCTTGGCCGCAGCCTCGGGTAGACCGTCCAGACTAATTTTGCCGAAGCGCTGGCCGATATTTTCCCGGTAGGCGCGAAGAGACAGCGACTTCAACACAAGCCGCAGTAGCATGAATGGCACTGCCAGTATCAGCGCGAAACTATAGAAATGACGGAGCATGCGAACCTGGCATCAAGTGATTTCGGAGTGTGCTGCCGTCAGGGTGTATGACGGATGGGAAACAAAACGGCATGTCGTTATACTCTTCATCCTGTATTCGTTCAGTCGTTCAGTCGCATTCCCAAGTTCAGCATTTCAGCCCCAGGAAGTTCGCCGTTCCAGCGCCCGCAAAGGTAACCAATGACCCAATGCTATTCAACTGACATCGCGCTATTCGGCGGTGGTATCGCGGGCCTCTGGTTGTTGAAGCGCCTGCGACAGGCAGGGTATCACGCCATCCTGTTTGAATCGAAAAGCCTGGGCGGCGGTCAGACCCTCGCCTCACAGGGCATCATACATGGTGGATTAAAGTATGCGCTGGGTGGGAGTCTGACGGGGGCGGCAAACACGATTGCCGGGATGCCGGCACGCTGGCGACAGTGCCTCGCTGGAGCAGATGCTGTCGATATCTCCGACGTGGATGTTCTGCAGCAGAACTATTACATGTGGTCTGAATCCAGCTTTCGTTCCCGATTAAAGACATTTCTCGGCAGCAAGAGCCTGGTGGGTAAGGTGGAGCCGGTAGCGAAGGCGCAGTTTCCGGCCTGCTTTGCCGACGCCACGACAGAGGGCAGTCTCTACAAGTTGCTCGATTTTGTCATCGACACAGACAGCCTCGTCCGCAGCCTGACCAAAGATGCCAAGGAACAGCTGTTCCTGCTGGACCCGGCGCAAACCCGCATTCAACCACAATCCGCTAGCGACCACCGAAGCCTGCATGTGCAGGTCGATGGCGACGAAATCGAAATCCAGGCCCAGCGCATGGTTTTCTGCGCGGGAGAAGGTAATGCGGGACTTATAGAGAAGGCCGAACTGAAAAGCGTAAGCGCCCAGGTGCGGCCTCTCAACATGGTCTATCTTCGAAAGCAGGGCCTGCCCCAACTCTATGTACACTGCATAGGCGATGACTTCGGCCTGACGCCGCGGCTCACGGTGACGACGCACCGTGACCGGGATGGCAATACCGTGTGGTATCTGGGTGGAGAGCTGGCTGAATCAGGGGTCGGCAAGTCCGACGTCGAACAACTTGCGGCCGCAGAGGGCCTGGTAGGCAAATACTTCCCCTGGGTCGATTTGCAAGGGGCCGAGTGGCGTTGCTTTGCAATCAACCGCGCCGAAGCCGACATCAATAACAATTACCGGCCGGATGGCCCCTTCCTTGCCGTGGAGCACAACATCATCACCGCCTGGCCCACCAAGCTCACCCTCAGCCCGGCACTGGGTGACAGCCTCATGGACGTTCTAGCTGACGTACAGGCTGGATCTGCAACCGACTGCAGTGGACTGCGGCAGTATCTGCCCGAACCACCCCTGGGTAAGGCGAGATGGGATTGAGTGAACGGAACCACCCCTCGCCGGGAGTGAAGCAATGAACGAACTACCGCGCAGAGCACTCGGGGATACCGGGATCATGGTCAGTTGTCTGGGCCTGGGTACAGTCAAGTTCGGTCGCAATCAGGAAGTAAAATATCCCCAGGGTTTCCAGATTCCCGGCGACCGGGAAGTGGAGAGCCTGCTGCGCGAGGCTAGGGAACTGGGCATCAATTTTCTCGACACTGCGCCGGCCTATGGCAGCAGCGAACAGCGGCTGGGTCGCTTGCTACGCGATCGCGATCAATGGGTTATTGGCAGCAAGGTAGGTGAGGAGTTCCTGTCAGGGAAATCCCAGTACCGCTTCGATCGGGAGTCCGTGCAACGCAGCCTGGAGAGGAGCCTGCGGGCCCTGCACACCGATTACCTGGACCTGGTCCTGATCCATTCAGATGGCAATGATATGCATATCCTGGAATCCACGGATTGCGTGGAGACCCTGGTGCAGGCCAGGGAGAAAGGCCTGGTGCGTGCCATCGGACTCTCGGGCAAGACGGTCGAGGGTGGAATTCGTGCCCTGGAGATGATGGACGTGGCCATGGTGACCTACAACAGGACTTCTACTGCGGAAGAAGCCGTCATCGACCATGCCCTGGCTCATAACAAGGGCATAGTGATCAAGAAAGCCTTCGACAGTGGTCACATCGCGAGGGGCGAGGAGGAGAGTCGTCTGGCCCTGGAGTTCGCCCTGACCCGGGCGGGTGTGAGCAGTGTCATCGTGGGCACGATCAATCCACATCACCTGCAGAGCAATGTGGAAAATGCAGTGGCTGCGCTAGCCGGTGAGACTCGATCAGCCTGATATTCTCAGCGCCTTATCACCTGATACAGCGGCGATCCTAGCCCCCTACTTCCTTCATCTTCTCGACAATCTCCGAAGTCGAGCAATTATCGAGAAATTCCAGGGCTCTTACCTGGCCGCCATAGGAGCGAACGAATTCGCCACCCACTACCTGGTCGAGTGTGTAGTCACCGCCTTTCACCAGTATCTCTGGTCGCAGTTCCTTCAACAGTGATTCCGGTGTGTCTTCAGCGAAGCTTACTACCCAATCCACTGCTTCCAGGCCTGCCAGCACGGCCATTCGTCTTTCCACTGGATTAATTGGGCGACCCGGCCCCTTCAGTTTCCTGACTGAGGCATCATCGTTGATAGCAACTACCAGGCGATCGCCCAGCTTCTTGGCCTGGGTAAGATAGCCAACATGCCCCGCATGAATGATGTCGAAACAACCATTGGTGAATACAATATTCTCACCATGATCCCTCGCATCCTGCACCGCAATGGAGAGCTGTTCGGCGGTCATTACGCCGCGGCTGGAATCCTGCTCGCCCATAATTGCGCGGCGCAGTTCCGGGCCGCTTATGGCAGCGGTACCCAGTTTGCCCACCACCAGCCCCGCGGCCAGGTTGGCCAGGGCCGTCGCATCGGACATGGTTTCCCCTGCGGCCATCGCTGCGGCCAAAACGGAGATGACGGTATCACCGGCACCGGTGACATCGAATACTTCCTGGGCACGCGCGGGCAGATGCAGCTCCGGTGAATCCGGACGTATGAGGGTCATGCCATGCTCACCCCGGGTAATCAGCATGGCTTCCAACTGCAGATCACTCACCAGCTGCAAGCCTTTCCTCACCAGCTCATCCTCGTTCTGACAGTGGCCCACTACCGCTTCAAATTCAGACAGGTTGGGGGTAATGAGAGTGGCACCACGGTACCGGGAGAAATCTGTGCCTTTCGGATCGACTATCACCGGTACATTGTGTTTCTTGCCAAGTGCTATCAGTGGTCCGACGTCCTGCAAGACTCCCTTTGCGTAATCGGAAAGCACCAGGGCCCTGGTATCGTTGATCAATTCCGCGGCCCGGCCTAGCAGGTAGGCGACATCGACTGGTTCAAAGGCTTGCTCGAAGTCCAGCCTGATAAGTTGCTGGTGTTGGGAAATCACCCGCAGTTTGGTGATCGTGGGTTTGTCTGCGCACTGCAGGAAGTCACAGAAGACACCGGCCGCGTTGAGCCGCGATTGCAACTCCTGTCCGGCCTCGTCGTTGCCGACAACCCCGAGCAACCGGGTAGCACTGCCCAGGGCCGCTATATTCAAGGCAACGTTACCCGCGCCACCGGGACGATCCTCGCGATTATTGACCTTGACTACTGGAACCGGAGCCTCAGGGGATACGCGTGTGGCGCTACCATGCCAGTAGCGGTCCAACATGACGTCTCCGATAACCAGCAATCTGGCATCCTGGAATGGTGGCATTTCCAGTTTCATGTTTGTTCTCCGGTGTTGAGGAATGCGGGTTGCGCGGAATAATAGCATAGCCCCGGGCTGGATATGATGCCGGGTATTGGGGTCCTGCTGCCGGGTGCTTGCCGGCCACTCGACTGATCGGATACAGGCCGCATAGAGGTAATTGGGTCACTGAGCCCCTTTTGCAGCTCCGGTACTACCCTCTGCTACAATACGGGCCTCGCGCCTCAGCAACCGGTCCGCCAGTGACAGATAGAACACGCAAGAATACGCCCATACCGCTGGGTCAGTTCAAATCCCCCCGGTACTGGCCAACCTGGCTTGGCATCCTCTGCATGCGCCTCATGGCCAGGCTGCCATTTCCCCTGCAGATACGACTAGGCGCCTTCATCGGATTCCTCTCCTACCACCTCGCACGGGGGCGGCGCCGAGTCTGTGAGACGAATCTTCGGCTATGCTTCCCCGACCTCTCCGCCGCAGAGCGCGCCAGCATGGTCCGCAGGGTGTTCCGCTCCAATGGCATAGGTTTCGTTGAGATCTGTATCGCCTGGTGCCGGGACAACGAGGATTTCAGGGACCGGGTGCAGTTTCATGGCCTCGAAAACCTGGAGGCGGCGGCCGCCCAGGGTCGCGGCGTACTGCTGTTCGGCGCGCACCTGACGACCTTCGAAATCTCCGGCTTTCTGTTCAGCCTGGTAGGTGAGCTCAACTGCACCTATCGCGCCAATGACAAGAACCCCCTGTTCGATGCATTCATGTATAACGGTCGCAGTCGACTCTATGAGGGCGTGTACGAACGCAAGGATATACGGGGTGCCATGCGCTGCCTGAAACAAGGGAAGACGCTCTGGTATGCACCGGACCAGGACTACGGCGCACAGCACTCGGTTTTCGTGCCCTTCTTTGGTAATCTGGCGGCGACGATCACGGCCGGTACCCGCTTCGCGCATTTCAACGATTCACCGGTGGTATTCTTCAGCCACTATCGGCGAGAGGATGACTCCGGATACGATATTTACTTCAGCCCGGCTCTGGAAAACTACCCAAGCGGCGATGATGAAGAAGATGGGATCATCATCAATAAACTCGTTGAAGACGCGATAAGGAAGCAACCCGATCAATACCTGTGGTTGCACAAACGCTTCAAGACGCCACCGCCAGGTAGCACCAAGAACCCGTATTGATCACAGACTGAATTGACTATGCCCACCACGCGCTGGCAAGAAATCGATATTCGCTGGTATACCGTTGCTGTCAGCCTGATGCTTTCTGTCTATACGATTCTGTTACCAGGCATTCCTAACGACGATGCCTATACCTATATACGTACAGCCGATATCTTCGTACAGGAGGGAACGGTCTCAGCCATCGCGCACTATACCTGGGCCGGCTACTCCATACTCATCGGTCTGGTCAGCATGCTGGGACTGCCGCTGTTTACCGCGGCCTATATCATCAACGCGTTGTTCTATGCACTGCTGGCTTTTTCCTTCGTCAGTATTGTCCGCAAATTCGACAATGCCAGTCGAACGCTCTTCCTCGCCGCGCTCACCATTCTGGTTTTCCCCGAACTCAACGAGAACAGGAACCTGATCATCCGTGATACAGGATTCTGGTCATTGTCCATCCTCGGGCTCTGGCAGTTCATTGAGTACAATGGCTCCCGGCAACTCAAACATGGCCTTGGCTTCTGCCTGGCGCTCGGTCTCGCGGCCCTGTTCCGGCCAGAAGCGATTGTCTACCTGGCTCTCACACCATTCTGTCTGCTGCTCAATTCTCACCATGATGCCGCGCGCAATCGCAAAGATCTGCTGCGTATTTTCGCGTTGCTGTTTGCACTGGGAGTCCTGGGCACGCTTCTACTGTTCCTGCTTGGTATAAACCTGCCCGCACTGCTGCTCGAGTTTGCCTCTACCTATCTGCCCTTCCTGGTCAATGCCATTAACCCGCCAGAGGGTCAGGTGGCCGCAATGGCCAATGCAATCTTCGGCGAATACGCCTCCACCTTCTCGCGCCAGTATGTGACAGCCGTGGTCGCCTTCGGCCTGCTGGTCATTCTGTTCATGAGCGTGTTCTATGCCATCAGTGGTCCGTTCTTCTGGCTGCTGGCCTATGGTGTCTTCAAGCGCTACATCCATTGGGACAAGTCGGCCATGGCACCCCTGCTTGCCTATGCGTTGATCAATTTCGTCGTGCTGTTTGTTTTTCTCTACATCACGAGGTTTCTGGTCAGTCGATATGCCATGGTGCTGGCCATCATGTTTGCCACGCAGCTTCCATTCGTGGTCGGCAGAATCCTCGATCGCCTGCAAGTATCGCAGTGGCGGCAGTTGGGCATGAATGTACTGGTATTCTTTTTCTTCTACTGCGCGGTGGATTCCTATATCAGTTTCGGCAAGCCCAAGACCTGGTTAATCGATGCGGCAAACTACGTAAAGCGCGAAGCCAATCCATCGACGGACATCATTACCAACAACCACACCATCGCTTATTTCTCAGGCAAGGTTGAAGGCTACGATCAGGTACTGCGTAATCTGACGGAGTATGAGATTCAGACGGCCAATCCCGGTGACCTGATCGCCATCGAGATGTACTACGAGATGACAGTCTTCGTAGAAAACGAAAGCGTGACTCCCTACCTGGAACGGGTTGCTGCTTTCCCCAACGAAGCGGACACGAGGGTGGCGATCTACCGTCGAGTGCAACCCAGGCAGGATTTGAATCAGTAGTCCTCGTGGGACAGGGCGGCGCGCGTTGCCAGAATGGCTGACTACCAGTTGTCCGGACGTTCCCGTTTCGTGACCAGAACGTTTTCCATGATCATGTAATTCAGATCCGTCCCCATAAACATATTGACCGCATCCTCCGGACTGCAGACCAGCGCTTCTCCGGGCCTGCACAGTGAGGCGTTGATCAATAGTCCGTGTCCGGTTTTCTCCTGGAAACGGGTGAGTAGCTTGTGAAAGTCAGGACTGCTTTCTTCCCTCACGACCTGGGCGCGGGTACTGCCATCCTTGTAGACGATGACCGGATACTTTTCCTGCCACTTCTTGCTGACCGGGGTGCTGAACAGCATGTATTCGTCCTGGCCGTTTGGCGGCAACATCTCCTTTGCCACTGAATCCAGGATGCTGGGCGAGAAGGGTCGCCAGTGTTCACGGAATTTAACCTGGTGATTGATGGCATCGATAATACCCAACTGGCCAGGATTGGCGAGGATGCTGCGATTACCCAGCGCCCGGGCACCGAACTCCATGCGCCCGCGAAACCAGGCAAGCAACTGGCCGTTAGCCAGGAGTTCGGCTGCTTTCTCGTGCGGGTCTTCAAGCAATTCCCATTGTGGCTTGTCCCGATGGTTGGAACAGGCATTGATACAGGCGTTGCTGCTGTACTTCGGCCCCAGGTACATATTGCCCGGTGCTGTGATACGAATTCCCTGCTGGCGTACCGCATAGGCGGCGGCGCCGATGGCTGTACCCGAATCACCACAGGCCGGGTGTACTATGAGTTCCTTCACCAGCGGGTGCGAATTGAGCCTCTGATTAAGCCGAATATTCAGCGCACCGGTTCCAGCCACAACAAGTCGACCGGTATCTTTCAATAGATCGCCCAGATAGTGTTCGACCATCTCCACGGCCAGGTCTTCATAGAGTTTTTGTATGGCGGCAGCATAGTGGACATATGGATCCTCCAGCAGATTGCCCGCCCGCCTCGGTCCGAGTTTCTCAACCAGCTTGCCGCTGAAGTAATGCCCACGCGACTTGGCTTTGTAACGCCGCAGACCAATTGTGGTAATCAGGCGTGTATCCACCTTGAATTTCCTGCCATCGAATTTGGCAAGATAGGACAGGTCATATTTGACCGGATCACCGTAGGCGGCGATTCCCATGACCTTGTATTCGCCGTCCAGGATTTCGAAACCCAGGTAATCGGTGAGGGCTGCATACATGCCACTGAGCGAATCGGGATTATAGAAGCGCTTGATCTTCTTAATCTCTCCGTTCACTCCACGGCCGAAGTAGACATTGGCGTATTCACCTTTGGAGTCGTTGCAGAAAATGGCAACAGACTCGTCTTTCTCGAACAGGCTTTCGTTCAACAAGTAACCGCTGCTGGCGTGTGCCAGTTGATGCTCTACCGGGACCAATGTTATTCGATTGAAATCGATATGGAGCTTGTCCAACAGCAGACGCAGGTCCTTGAGGTAGCGCCGGTAGCGGCGATTGCCATTGAAGAGACTGTCGAGGGCGCGATCCGGTGCATACCAGTGCCGACGGGCATAGTGCCAGCGTGCCCGGCTGAACAGTGAAACCGGCGCAAAGGGAATGGCAATATGACTGACGTCATCTCCCTTCAGCCCGGCAATTTGCAGGCAACGACGCGCCGATAAATAGGGTAGCTCGTTCTTGGCATGCCTGCGACGAATCAGGCGTTCTTCTTCAATGGCAGCAACGAGCTTGCCGTCGACGATTATTGCCGCCGCCGGATCATGACCGATTGCCCCTGCCAGGCCCAGAGTTACATTCATGGCTCTGCCTTCTCATCCTTTTGCTTCGATCCACTGAAACCCAGTGCATCCTGTATCACGCGAAACTTGTTTGCCAAGCTGGAGTTTCGCCAGTTCTCCATGAAATCGGTCCAGTCATTCTGCAATGACCTGGCGGCGCTACTGATATTGGCATGGTATCTTGCGGCATTCAGATCGATCGCTATCAACTTGTCATTCTTGAGCAGGAAATTTGTTGCTTTCAGATCACCATGACTGAGCTGATACTGCTGCATGATGCTGAACAGATTCTGGAATCCACGCACCAGCGAGTCGGGGTTCTGGCGAAGCAGCGGATTGGCCTCCAATTGCTTTAACAGATGTTCCGCGTCGATCTTCTCGGTGAGGAGATAGGAATCACCGCGCAGGCTCCAAAGCAGGCGCTTCTCCATGAACAGGATCGGTTCCGGTGTAGCTACTCCCAGCGCCCGAAACACCCGAGCCATGCGCCAACAGTTATTGGCGCGACTGGGACTGAAGCTGCGCGCCAGGCCATGGCCGAAACCTTTCTTGCTGAAGCGTTTCAGTACAAACCGCTTACCCAAGAGTTCAAGCTCCACGACAGTGGAGGATTCGCCACTCTTCAGCATCTTGCCCTGCGCCAGTAAGGCATCCGGATTTGCCTGAAACCGCTCCAGTATCTTGCGCGGAAAGTCCGCCTGGTAGACCAGCAGGTAGTTGCTCTGTTCAATCTGGAAAACCTTTTCCTGCTTGCGAAACGACCCTTTCGCCAGCAATTCGACGCGGCGGCGGCGCTTGTCCCTCACCTCCTGCCTGAGTTGTTCCGGGTCCAGCAGGTCTTGGGCGAACGAGGTTCCCTGGTAGTACTCACACAGCTGGGGCAATTTTTCATCGCAAACCACCGGGAGCTGCGCGAGAAAATCGGCGATCAATCTTGTGCGCTGTGCGATCGGCAAGGGTTCGTTCTGTGTTTGCAGCTTGCTGCTGCTCAATACATAGATGCGTTCGCGCGCCTTCAACAGCTGCCCCATGTCGAATCCATCCTGCCAGATCCCAGCCTGGTGACACCTGGCCAGGGCCTGCATTGCGGCTTTCAATACCGACTCCTGCTCGGCGTCAGTCTGGGCGCGCTGGAACAACTGCTCGAGGTTGAGTGCCTCCTTCAACAGATCTATGAACAGCATAGTACCCCGCCCATCCGTCGTATTGCTGTGATGAAGGATGTCCGGGGTGGGAATCTGCCGTTGTCGGAGCAGGTCTGCGGCGCGAAGCTCATTGAACAGAAAACGCTTGTTGCGCGCTCCCTGCAGAAACAGCTTGAGGATGACCTCCGATTCTTTCCAGGTGGCGATGGCGGTAATTCTTTCACCGGGGATATTACGCAGTATCTTTTTGACCCGTACCGACTCCGCACCGCGATTGGTACTCACCTGCAGACAAAAGGGCGTGGGCACATCCTTACCCATGGCGATTAGCTGCTGACAATTGAGCTCCATCATGCGGCATGCTCTGGGGCTCTCTGCGCCCGTTTGACGGCATCGCGCTCGGCCATCTGCGTCACACGGCAGACAACGCGCTGCCGGCAAAGCCCGTCTTCGCGCAGATAACCACGTGGGTTGCTGGCACTGTAAGTCTTCATAAAACAGAAATAGTGTCGATGAACGAAGCCATTGTCATGCAGAGTCCTGCCTGTCTTTACCAGCTGGTCGATCGGCTGCATTTTAACGCTGAACTGCGCTGGCCGTTCCTTCCAGTTGGTACTAACGTCCTGGAGACTGATCGAGCCCTTCGAAACCTTCGAAACCTTCGA
>Ga0181590_10000318_pt1 | contig 37860 bp, 50 predicted proteins | sample 071ome_34_FD_132446 | JGI IMG/M metagenome (GOLD analysis project Ga0181590, IMG submission 132446) | Coastal salt marsh microbial communities from the Groves Creek Marsh, Skidaway Island, Georgia - 071411BT metaG (megahit assembly) | ecosystem: Environmental > Aquatic > Marine > Intertidal...
CAGAGGCTTGCAGAGAATTTGCCGTTAATAATTATTCCCTAGAAGCTTCATATAACAAAATGGTGAGTTTATTATGAGAAAAGTCATATCCTATACAGACAAAGATTATTTCCAATATGGAAAGTTGTTCATAAAGACCAGAGATGCTGTAAATTGCAACTTTGTAGTATACGGCGCTGGTTTAACAAAAGATCAAATATCAGTTCTTGCTGATAATAATATAGAACATAAACCTATTGATGAAAATGAATTTCAATCTAAGATGCAATTTCTTAAGTTTTCTTTGATGAGCGATGAGAATGATGGTTCTGGTGACGGAATATCTTTTGTTGATTTTGATACTTTCTTTTTAAATGATTGGTGGCATATATTTAATCAGGATATTGATTTAGGAGTAACAGTTAGGAATAACTTTAAAGATAGAGTTGGTCAGGCCAGGGCATTTTCCAATGGAGGCGTGATACATTCAAAGCAAACAGAATCTGGGAAAAAGATGTGCCAATATGCTATTGATACGATGCAGAATGGAGGCGACAAGAATCTTCCAGAATACGATGATGCGTTTAAGCAGATAGAATCTGCTACCTCTAACAGGCCTAAAAATAAAACATGGGAAAGGGAAAATCTGAGATGGTGGTGTGATCAAATGTTTCTTTCAGCTTTTGTTTGGAGGTATTATAAGAAAAATGGTCATAAAAATATATCTAATAATGTTATAATTGATGACTTAGGATATAAAATAGGTCTATATAATTGTGACCTATACAACAGGTTAGATGCAAATCCTAACGATTTAAAAAGAGTTCTTCTCAGCGATAAGAAGGTATATATTATGCATCTAAAGAATAAAGGAAGAGAAATTGTAAACCCAATTGGTAAAATATTAGACAATAGGAGCTAAGAATGAAAACTCTAGAAGAATTAGCCAATAAACATAATACGGACAAGGGATATAAGCACAGGTATATTAGCACCTATAATAAATACTTTAACAAGTTCCGCGACAAAGAAATTAATTTGCTAGAACTTGGCATTAGTCAAGGAAGCTCCCTTTTGATGTGGAGAGAATTCTTTACCAAAGCAAGAATTATGGGCTTAGACATATTTGAGGGAGATCACTACGAAGGCAAAGTAGAAAAAATAAAGAAAAAGTTACATGACAACGGTATAGAATTTGTAGTTGGATCACAGACAGACCTAGATGTAATTAATGAAATTAATGAGAGATTTAATTATAAAAGGTTTGACATAATCATAGATGATGCCTCCCATAGGCCATACGATCAACAAATTTCTATGATCTTTTTAATGCCCTGGCTTAAAGATGGGGGGTACTACGTTATTGAAGACTTAGATTATAAGTGTGATCCAAAGGAATCTACATTGAGCGTAATAAAGAATTTTCAAAAGACAGGAGAATGGCAGAGTCCCTTCTTGACTAAGATTCAGAATAGAATTACGAGCAATGCTATTAATGAAATCAAACTACACAGGAACAATAAGATAGCCTTTATATCATGAAAATAGATATCATTACATTTTTATGTTCCAACTCTGTGCCTTACGCAGAGTTCCTTAAAGAAACTATGGATCGTTTCGCCTCTGGTAAACACGAGCTAAACTATAAGTGTGTCCAGCATTTTGACGAGAAGGAGACGCCAAAAGGATGGGAGGTAGTATGCACATCTAAAGACTACGGCCAGAATTCCCTTAACCATGCAATGGCTATTCATCAGTCATTTGATTATATAGAATCTGACATTGTTGTTTTTGTAGATGTTGATATGGCGATTCTATATCAAGACTGGGATGATATTGTTGTTGACAATGTAATGGGGCATGGTTTCTTTGGCACTGGATGGGGTGTGGATGAAAAAGATAAGTATCAGGGATTCCCCAACGTATTTTTCTTTTGCACAAAGAAAGAGGTAGTAGATCAAGGGCTTTTAGATTTCAGGCCAAAGGTGATTAAGGGCACAGAAAAAGTTGCAAAAAGCAAAATTGTTGATCCTGAAATAGCAAGGCATATGGGGGTTCCAGCAGGTGTTACGATTAAGTGTGACACTGGATGGCTCCTCCCTCTGGCTCCGAAAAAGGCTGGATATACATCTCATACAATGCCGAGGTATATATATGGGCAAGGCGTTAGGTTGCCATATCTAAATAGTAAGCAAAAAAAGAAGTGTAAGCAGAAACCTGCTCATATGGCAGAATGGCATTATAATAAAGAGTTATTCATTACGCATAAGCAGGCATCTAGGAATCACCCCCTCGATGGAGAATGGGGTTCAATTTGGAAAGAAAGAATAGAAGCATATATAGGGCAACAAAATGATATCTAATAAGAAAAAGTTCATCTGCATTAGAATGAGGAAGAACGCCTCCACTTCTTTGTCAAATGCCCTAAAGCCTTATTGTTACAAGGAAATAGGATTAGCCTTGACTGCTTCTAAGGTTATGGCTAATTTGGATAAGCATAAATTAACCCCAGAAAAATGGGAAGATTATTATAAGTTCGCTTTTGTTAGGAACCCTTATGACAGGTTGGTTTCTAGATACCTTTTTGTAATGAGTACTCCAGAGAGGAATAAGAGATACAATGGAGATTATTGCAAAGGAGATAAAACCCCAGAAGATTTTCTGACTTTTGTTAAGAACTTTTATACAGAGGATGGAGACATGTTTAACCAATATGATAGGCTTACATCTAGCGATGGTATTATGCAGATGGATTTCATTGGAAAGGTTGAGAATATGGGCGAAGGTTTTCAGTATATTTGCGATCAAGTGGGCATGACTAATTCAATATCTCATCTTAATAGGACAAAGAAAAGAGCAACCTATCATAAATACTATTTGGATGAAACTGTAGATTTTGTTAAAGAAGTTTGTAAAAAAGATTTAGAATATTTTGATTATTCGTTTTAATTTGGAGATAAACATGGGAAAAGAATTTTTACCTTACACTAAATACGATCATACCCTTATGATCAGGCCAGTAGCCAAAGGTCTTCACTTAGCTGGAAGATTTGATACATACTTAGAGCTTGGAATTAGAAACGGAGCTAATTTCAAAGCTATAGCACCATTTGCAAAAAAGGCCTATGCAGTTGACATCGATAGGAGATCAGCAGATTACATTAAAGACGTACCAAACAGAGAGTGGCATTGCTGCACTACAACAGAGTTCCTTACTGAAAGGATGAAAGGTAAGTCAGAATATTTTGATATGGTATTCATCGATGCAGACCATAGCTATGAAGCAAGTTTGCAGGACTTTGAGAATGTATTCCCATTGGTCAAAGATAATGGGTTTATTTTATTACATGATGTTTGGCCTCCCAATGAAGAATGCCTTAACGAAAAATATTGCCATGACACATATAAAACAGCTATTTACATTAAAGAGAACTATTTAGATAGAGGTGAATTCATTACATTCCCGTATTATTATGGCGTGGGAGTTTTCAGGAAGACAACCAAACATTTGAACTGGAGAAATTAAGATGGCAACAATAGACCACAATAAGCCTGTGCCTTTTAGGACTATTTGTGAGGTGCATAGGGAAATTTATAGGGAATTAAAGAATAGGGACGAAAATGATCCTTTAATTCCTAAGCTGAAAGAAGCTTATGGAATGGCTAAAAAGATGAATAATAAGCTAATTCAGTACAAAAAGGGATATGATGAAGGCTGGTGGGAAGAAAATAAACATTCTGGGGATGATATCACCAAAGAAGACTAAAAGGAATTTAACATGCAAAGAAGTGTATTTATTGATTGTGGTGCTTGGGAGGGGGTTTCTTCAAAATTCTTTAGGAATACCCATCCTAGAGGTTGTGACTTTGAGCAATTTGCCTTTGAGTGTAATCCTGTATTAGTTGACAAGCTCCAGAAGGAGAGCCCTTGGCTAACCGTTTTAAATAGAGCAGTATGGATTAACGAGGACGAAATTCCCATGTATATGGGCAGCGGGAAATATACAGAATCAAGTTCTCTTATCAAGGAAAAGCGCACAGGGAAGCTAGACAAAGATAATCCAACTATGGTAAAAGGCATTGATTTTAGCCAATGGATAAAAGACACTTTCAGTCCAGAAGATTTTATTTGTGTAAAAATGAATATTGAAGGTGCTGAATATGAAGTGTTAAACAAAATGATAGAAGATGGCACGCTTGATTATGTTCATCAGTTTTATATCCAGTGGCATTGGAAGAAAATTAATTTAGATAGAAAAATTCATGACAAATTAGTTAGCGATCTAGACGATGCGGGCGCTACTATATTCCACTGGAATCTAGATCATTCTAGCAAGGCAAAGATTGGGGAATTCAAAGAATACTTTATGGACACGATTTGAAAAAGGCAGTATATACAGCATGTTTTGGGCTAGATGTTATTAGAGAGCCAGAGTTAATTACTCCTGGTTGGGATTATATATTTCTAACAGATAATAATAAACTGAAATCTAAGACATGGGATATAAGATATGTAGAGCCTGATGCAGAGTCTCGTAAATTCTCTAGAAAGGTAAAAATACTAAACGATAAGTATCTTCCAGAATACGATCTATCTGTTTACTTAGATGCTAGATTCAATCCTAGAATTGACTTTGATAAATTTGTAAAAAATCAACTTGGCGATCATCAAATTGCGATGATGAAACACCATAAAAGGAGTTGCGTCTACGATGAGGCTGAATTGTGCATTAACATAAAGAAAGATCATGAGAGTACCATTAGGGCTCAAATGGATAGGTATATTGCAGAAGGGTATCCTATGAATAATGGTCTTACAGCAGGAGGGGTTATAGTAAGAAAACACGGTATAGATAATCAGACGAAATTCATGGAGGAGTGGTATCACGAGATTGAGAATGGCAGTTGGAGAGATCAATTGAGTTTCCAGTATGTCTTTTGGAAAAGGCCATTGAATATTTCTCTCATGGATTTTAGGAAAGTATATGGAATGTTGAAGTGAGTTTTAGATTAAAGATGAAACAAATAGATAAACTCCCATATGCCATGCAGGAATTGCCTACAAGCTTGCTTCATGCACAATATAATCCAGACAGGTTCAAGTTTTGGCAACAAGTCTGTACTAATGTCAGTCTCAAAGACTATTTGAATATGAAATATTCTCCACATGTTGCTTTGCTTAAGCAATTTGAGGAAAATGGTGGCAGGCTACCAGAGAGGATACAAAAAACGCCATACTATCAAATGCATAAAAAGTATGGCAAGTCAGATGGTTGGACTAGGGAAAAAATCGATAAGTTTATAGATCTATATAAAGACATTAAGAAGAACGGAATATCTAATCCTCCTATTATTTTAAATGCGCCGATAGTAATTAACGAGTTCAATATGACATATGAAATTTTTGAGGGACACCATCGTTGCTCTGTGGCGACCTTCTTAGAAATCCACAAAATAAAATGCAAGCTAAAGAAGATATGAAAACAATATTTGATATAAAAGATTCTGAGAAGGGGAACTCTGTACTAATACTTGGGGCGGGGGGGACCCTAGAAGATTATGGAGATAAGGTCAAGAAATTTATTGAAGATAATAATCTTAAAACTATAGGCATAAACAATTCTGTGCAATTTCATGTGCCAGATTATCATTTGTGGACTAATACGGGAAGACTTAAGGAGTTTGGAGCTAATATAGATTCATCTTCTATAGTTCTTTTTGGATCAAACATCAAAAAAGATGTCATTCAAGGCGTATGGCCTAAGAAGTATTTTTCTGTACCCTATACGGATAAACAGAGGGTTATATTGAAGGTGACCTCAAAGCATATCTACGGTACTTTTAGGACAGCGGGATGTCTTTCTATTATTATTGCTAATATTTTAGGATTCGACAATATATACATAGCTGGTATGGATGGATATACCTATCATAACTGGGCTAGTTTAAAAGACGGAGAGACATCTCAGCACTTCTATGGCAAGGGTCTTACTGATAAAAACACAAAAGAAATATGCGAAGAGAAAGACATGCGTGTTTACGATGCATTGCGATCTATATCATCTTATGGAATAAAGTTTTCCATAATTACCCCTACAATATTTAGGGAGTTCTACGATATCTCTAAACTTTCCGACTATTAAGTTAATAAGGAGAGTTTTATGCCAGCAGAAATTAAATCAGTAGTTTTTGACTTTGATGGTGTTCTGATAGATTCCGTAGACTTGAAGTTTGACGCCATGAAAGAGTGTTATGCAGATTTTGGAGAAGATTTTGCTGATCATGTATTGGCATATCATAAGGAGCATCATACTACTAGGTATGTTACAGCCGAATACGTCATGGAGAAACAGGGAATATCTGATCCTAATTTTGTTGAAGAAAGAGCTAATATATATTCAAAATTAGTAGAAGATAAGATTGTAAAAATGCCATTGTACCCTGGGGCAGATTCTGTTATTATGGAGGTTGGTAAGAGAATGCCTATATTCATTTCTACTGGAACTCCAGAGGAAGAAATAAATAAGATATTAAGGAAGAAATGTATGAGGCATTTATTCGACGCTGTTTTCGGTTCCCCAGACAAGAAAGAGCAACATTTTGAAAAGATTCTTGAAAGCACAGGCTTGCCTCCTAGGAATGTTTTATTTATTGGCGACATGCCATCTGATTATCATGTCAGCCAGAATGTCAAGGTTAATTTTTTGGGATACAATTTTAGGGGCAAGGAAGACTACCCTGATGTTGAGCATGTTGATAAATTGTTAAATGTTTTAGACTACATAGAAAGTAGAAAGGCTAATCGCTGGAAATGGTAAATGGCAAAACTCAGATTCTTGATTGCACCCTCAGAGATGGAGGGTACATAAATAATTGGCAATTTTCAAAGCAAATTGCTCAAGATTTATATAATTCTGTATCCTCCTCTGGAGTCGAGTATATCGAACTGGGATTTATTTATCCCAGTGAAGAGAACTTGGGTGCTGGAATGTTCAAGTGTCTTACTGATGACTATTTAAGAATAATTACAGGCGACAAGAAGCGATCAAAGATTGCAGTTATGATTGACTTTGGTAAATTTGAGCCTAATTTGCCAGAAAGAGCTAAAAGCAATATAGATTTAGTTAGGATAGCATGCCACAAAAAAGACATATTAGATACTATTCCAATGTGTCAAGAAATTAAGAAGAAAGGATTTGAAGTTTCGCTTCAATTAATGAACTTCCCTTCGTATAGCGAGAACGAATTGAAAGAGGTTATGGAGAAATGTGAATTTATTGATTATATTTATATTGCTGATAGCTTTGGTAGCATAGATCGAAAAGTAATGGATTTTGGGTTTGAAATTATGAAAAAATACAAACCCAAAATAGGTTTCCATCCTCATAATAACATACAGTCTGCTTTTCAAAACTCTCTTCATGCAATTGATAGGGGAGTGGACATTTTAGATGGTACAATTTTGGGGCTTGGCCGAGGGGCTGGTAACTTAAATCTTGAATTGCTGTTATTATATTTGTCTGAAAAAACAGATGAAGGTTACAAAGCAGAACCAATTTTGGATTTTATAGAAAAACACAGGGACTACCTGTTGAGTATGCAAACAAGAAATTTGACTTATTATCAGATGACAGGGGTCTTAGGTTTACACCCCAAATATGCCATTGAAGCAGATGAGAAGAATATAGATATTAGTCTCCTGTGGGACAGACTGAAAGAAATACGAACCGATGAATACAAGAGAGGAAAATTATGAGTGAAGAATTCGACAAAACCGTGGCAGCAATTATTCCAGCTAGATATAAGTCTACAAGGTTCCCTGGCAAACCGCTTGCCAAGATCAATGGCGTCCCTATGCTTGTGAGGGTTTATAGAAGGGCAAAAGAGTTTTTAGATGATGTTTACGTGGCAACAGATTCATTGAAGATTAAGGAATTATGTGAAGAGTATGATATGGCTTGCGTTATAACATCAGAAGATCATAAAACTGGTACAGATCGTTGTGCAGAGGCCGCTAGGTTAATCGAAAAGAAGTATGATTATTACTTTAATATTCAGGGGGATGAGCCAGTATTTCCCAAAGATGCTATGTCAAAAGCTTTTGATATTATTGACGAAGTACATGTAGAAAATGGATATGGAGCTATTAATTTCATGTCAAAAATATATGATGATAAGGACATAGCGTCTATCGATGTCCCCAAAGTTATCACCGTCAAAACAATTTCTGAGGATGATAATCTTCTTTATATGAGCAGGTCACCCATCCCATTTAAAAGAGACAACACAGACGCTCCCTACTATAAGCAAGTGGGATTGTATTGTTTTGACAGGGAAACCCTATTGGATTTCGGAGATGTCCCTCAGGGGCCATTAGAAAAAGCCGAAAGCATAGAGATTCTTAGGTGTGTCGAGGCGGGTTTTCCCGTTCTTATGTTGGAATGTGAAGGAGCCTCTTTCTCTGTAGATAGACCAGAAGATATCGTAAAAATAGAACACCTAATTAACACAAGTGAATAAATGTTGAAAAATTGTATATTAAATTTTGCTACTCGCACCAGTACTGTTTATAATAGGGGTCAGAAAAGGCTTGTAGAGTCCTTAAAGCAGCATGGGTATAAGGGCGATATTATTACTTGGCAAAAAGAGAGTGAGTTTGGTTGCCCTCCTCACGGGGGAGTCCCTTATGCTTTTAAGCCTTATGCTCTAAAGTGGGCCAGGGATAAGGGATACAATGCAGCCTTGTGGCTTGATGCTTCTTTTTGGGCAGTAAAGCCAATAGGTCCTTTGTTTGGAATTATGGAAGACAAGGGATATTTGATGCAAAATGATGGAAATAGGATAGGTCATTGGACTCACGATAAATGCCTAGAGAAATATGATCTCACTAGAGATCAAGCAATGAAGATGAAAATGTATTCTGCTGGTTGTACTGGCATTAACTTCAAGAGCGATTTAGCCAATCAATATCTTGACGAATGGTTTGAAGCGGCAAATGATGGAGAGTCCTTCAAGGGACAATGGACAAACAAATACAAGACTATGTCATCCGATCCTCGCTGTAGAGGACATAGGCATGACATGTCAGTTGGCAGTATCCTTGCTCACAAATTGGGCATGGAATACGAGCCAGCATGGAGCATATTTACTTATGGAAGGGATAAGAACTTCCCTAATGTATATCTTATTTGTAGAGGATATTAATGAACAATAAGCAAAATAACTTAATATTTATAAGTATTCCTAAAACTGGAACAATTAGTGTTAGGAAGTCTTTGGGTTTAAACTCTAGCTATAACCATATGACTTGCAGATATATAAAGAAAAAAATAGGTGATGAAAAATGGGATAACTGTTTTAAATTCACTTTTATTAGAAACCCCTATGATAGATTGGTTTCTTGGTATTTCTTTCATAGAGATATACAGAATATAGATTTATATCAAAAGTATCATTTTAAATCTTGGATCATGGACGATTGCCCGAATCACTGGACAAAGGCTAGCGGCACTCACAATCCAGACCCATTTAATCTATGTAATTATTTATTAGATGAAAATGATAATATAATGGTTGATTTTGTTGGCAGAGTTGAAAACATAAATAAAGATTTTAATAAATTAACTCAAGCCATAGGAGTGCCTAAGAAAAAATTAGTTCATGTAAATAAGTCAAGAAGAAAGGGCTATAAGAGTTATTACGACAAAGAGTCTAGGGGTTATGTGAAAAAACTTTTTGCTAAAGACTTTGAGATTTTCAAGTACGGTTATTAAGATGCGAATTATATACGGAGTAACTACATATAATAGATTAGAATATCTCAAGAAGCACATTGCTACTTGGAAAAAAACTATCAATACAAAAAGGCATGACTGGACTTTAATTATTGCTGATGACGGTTCAGATGACGGGACTGTAGAATATTTAAAAAGCTTAAGTTTGGGCCCCAATATCAAATACGAACCTATATTTAATAATAGAAGGGGAGTTCATTACCAAGTCAATCAAATACTTTTAAAATCTTCTAAAATAGATTTTGACATGGGCTTTAAGGTAGAAGATGATATATACTTTTTAAGGTCGGGCTGGGATACCTTGTATTGTCGAGCAATGACTAAGAGTAAATGTGAACATCTTTTGTATCATGATCCTAATTGGAGAAAAAAGCTAAGAGGAAATTGCGCTGGAGCATTAAGGGTAACTAGGAAACAAGAGAATATCTATGTTCAATCCAGACTGGAGGATGCCGCTATAGGCATGGGCGTTTTTTGGACATATACACCGAATGTAATTAAAAAAGTAGGATATTTTGATTGCAATGATTTTGGTTTGTGCGGAAATGGTCATCAAGATTTTACACTTAGATGTTGCAGGGCAGGACTCAATAGAAAGAGACTGCCATGGGATGCATTAAATAGTGAAAGTTATATACGTATGGTATACGAAGATTATAGGGGAGCTGGCAGTGGCAAAGAAAGAGGTAAGGCTGCTAATATAGGAAGAAATGGCCCAACCAAAAAGCTAAAAAAGGGAAAGTTACTTCAAGATAGGAGTAGAATATATATCCCCTATAACGAAGTGCCTTATGATGTAAAAGGAAATATTATAGACCAATGAAGAGACTATTATTTTTAGTAGGAGATGGCATAGGGAATCAAACGCAAACGGTTCCTGCATTTATTCATTGTAAAAGGAGATATAATTGTCCTATAGATGTCTACAATTCTATTCCTAGGAATACTGAGTCTACACAAACTATTTTTAAGAGTCTAGCAGACAATATATATGTTAGTAAGGAAAAATTAAAGCCCAACAGATATGGAGGGCAAGTATTAAGTTATCCTTTCTTTCAAAAGAAATATCCTGGCATTACAGTTGTTAGCTCAAACGTTTCATCCTTGATGAAAACAAAAAGAAATTCTGAGGTTGACATGAATTTGAGGGCAGTAGGAACAAAAACTTCTAAATACTTTGATTGGTCTGATTGTTATAAGGTTTTTGATTGGATAGATCCACAAGAGTCTCCAGATGTTATTTTGCACAATGGCTTTAGTAAAGTTTCTATTCAGGCAAGGAAGACATGGCTGGTAAAGAGCTATCCGCATTATGGAAAATTGGCAAATTTACTTAAGGAACATGGTATTACTGTGGGAAGCATAGGATCAGAGGAAGAATATATAGAGGGAACAATGAATTTGACAGGAAAAAGCTTCCAAGATTCTCTTGCCCATATTAAGGGGTGTAAGCTTTTTATATCAAATGATACAGGAACTTATCATTTGGCAAATTTATTGGCAAAAAAGAACATTGTATTATTCACAGCATCCGATAATATAAAGAACTATGACCGACATTTTCATAGGTTTTCTACGATAATTCAAAGAGATGATTTGCCTTGCCAGCCTTGTCATCTAAAAAGAGAATTTAATTATTGGAACAAAAAGGGCGTCAAAGAAAAGTGTGGATGGGAATGTGGAAATATTGATCCTGAAAAGGTTCTAGAAAAAGCTAAGGAACTAATATGAGTAAAACGACTTTTGGAATAATAGGAGCAGGATTTGTTGGCAGCGCAGTGGCTAAGGGGTTTATGCTAGATGGTGAAGTTCTTCTTTATGATACCAATGAGCATCGTAGAACTGCCTCCTTTAGAGACACTATAGATTGCGATTATGTTTTTGTTTGTTTGCCAACTCCAATGAGAGATGTTGAGGGTGGTCGTGCAGATCTATCAATTATGGACGCAGTGTTTGAAAAGATTGAGGAAACTAGAAAAAAAGAAGCGTATAAAAATGACAATACAATCTTTATTATTAAATCTACAGTACCAGTTGGTACAACAAGAAGATATAGCGAAATGTATAGTTTTCCTGTAGTGCATTGTCCAGAGTTTTTAACTGAGAGGACAGCCAACATAGATTTTCTTATTCCTGCTAGACACATCATAGGCGGCGTAAATCCAAGCGTGTTGTCAAAAGTTGCAAACTTGTTTGCTAAAAGATTTCCTGGAATATCTATATTGACCATGGGCCCAGAGGAGGCTGAATTAGTTAAATATATGTGCAACTGTTTCTTTGCTACCAAAGTTATATTCCTTAATGAAATGAAATTATTAGTAGATAAGCTAAGTATGAACTGGGATGAAGTGATTGACGGATTTCTATCTGACGGAAGAGTTGCTCATAGTCACACTCAGGTTCCAGGCCATGATGGAGATGCAGGAATAGGGGGAAAATGTTTTCCAAAAGATATTAATGCTATGATTTCTTTGTTTGAAGAACATGGACTAGACGCCAAGCAGATGAAGGCAACTTGGGAACAAAATAAAGCAATTAGAAAAAACTGGGATTGGGCCAATATCTCTGGGGCGGTAAGTGAAAAATGAAAGGAACTAATATGTTTTCGCAAAACGATGAAGAAAAACATATTGTCAGATTTTTTAGAGATAAAATCGACAAAGGAAGTTTTCTAGATATCGGAGCCTATAATGGGAAGGCTTTCTCTAACACTCATAGGTTGGCGTTAAATGGATGGTCGGGGGTTTGTCTTGAGCCTTCACCTTCAGTATTCCCTGCCCTAGAAAAGCTTTATAAAGATCGTGACGATGTTGTTTGCGACCCAAGGGCCATAGGATTGCAAAAAGAAACGGCTACTTTTTTCGACTCTAAAGGCGATGCTATATCATCTTTTAATAAGAAGCATGTAGAGAAATGGAAAAAGAATTGGGGGTCTGAATTCAAGAAAGTGCGAGTTGAAGTGATTACTTTTGGCGATTTATTTGAAGAGTATGGATATGACTTTGATTTTATCAATGTAGATGTTGAGGCTACAAATTATCAACTTTTTCAAAGTATAGATTTTAACATACTAGATAGATGTAAGCTGTTTTGCATTGAACATGATAAAAAAAACAAGGAAATAGAAAATAAGCTCAAGCCATTCGGTTTTCGTCGTATTTTACAAAACCCAGAAAACATTATATTAGGAAGAGATTAATGAGATTTTTATTTAAATATCCGACTCGCCAGCGTCCAGATAAATTTATTAGTGTTTTAACTAGATATTATGAATATCTGTCTGGCAATCATAAGTATGAGTTTATAGTAAGCATGGATGAAGATGATGCCACAATGAACAACAAAAAAATGAGGAATTTTTTAGGAGACAAGGAGGGACTTCATTTTTACTATGGCAATAACAAGTCTAAGATCCAAGCAATAAACGCTGATGTAGATAAAGCCAAGGGCGATTGGGATATTCTTTTTTTGATTAGTGACGATATGATTCCCAATGTCAAGGGTTTTGATGATATAATTGCTCAAAACATGTCTAACTTCTTTCCTGATAAAGATGGATTTCTTCACTATAATGATGGCAGAGTAGGGAAAAGACTGGCAACATTAACTGTAATGGGAAGACAAATGTATGATAAGCTAGGATACATTTATCATCCTGATTATATTAGCCTATGGTGCGACAATGAGCAGACAGAAGTAGCAAAAAATATGAAGAAATATAAATATTTTGACATTGTTCTAGTAGAGCATAAGTGGGGAGGTGGAAGACATGATAAAAAACGAGATCCATTATATACTAAAAATGAAAGCTATTTCAAAATAGATAAGAAAATGTATGAAAAAAGAAAACGATATGGCTTTCCTAAAAACTCAGTGAAGAATATGCCATGAGTATAAAAGCAATTGAATTAAATAAAAAGTTAAGTATTATTTTAAGTGATAAAAAACGTGCTATAAAAGAGCATACATTAAAAAATGTTTGTAGAATAGGCGAAGACAAAGATACTTGTAGATACATTATGCGTAATCAAGAAGATTACGTTTGTGTGAAAAATAGTATTATCCAATTAACTATCGATGAAACGGTAGAAAAACAAGGAATGGTCGCTAAAGGAAATAATTGTCCTGGTTTAATTAATCAAGAGGAACTTGTCAATGGCAAAGAAAAAAGTAACCAAGAAGAAAGCAACCAAGAAGAAAGCAACCAAGAAGAAAGCAACCAAGAAGAAAGCAACCAAGAAGAAGACAACCAAGAAGAAAGCAACCAAAAAGAAGACAACCAAAAAGAAGACAACCAAAAAGAAGTCGGCAAAAAAAGTGACAAAGAAGAAGGCTGAGAAGAAGACTTCTAAAAAGAAGCCCGCTACAAAAATTAAAAAGAAAGTAGCAAAGAAGACTCAGGCCAAATCACCTGATACTACAGAGCATACTAGGCCTAAAGAAAAAGTAACTAAAACTACAAGGTCTAAAAAAGACAAGATAGATTCTATGGAGCTATTTTTTAAGCTAATTCATAGTGTTCAGGTTCAAAAGAAAGATGCTTCTCTAACTATTGAAGATCAATCTTTAAAGCCTATTATTATTAATATTTTGAAAGATTCAAATGTAGATTATCAAGAAAATAATTTTAATGATAAAACCTTGATTAGACTAATTCCAAATGATGAATCTTTTGATTCTGAAATTGACCTAGAAGAAATTGACAAAGATTTTATCTTTGATATAACATCGCTATGATAAAAAAAGACGTTTTAAAAACTAAGAAGGGCAAAACCCTCTTGATATGTGGTACTGGGCCATCGATTAATAACAACATAGATAGAATAAAAACTTGGGTCAAAACTTATGATTCAATAGGTATGGATTGGTTTTGCAAAACCAAAATACCAACAAAATATTATTTTGTTAGAGATCAAGCGCATCATTCATCTATGATATCATTAGAGGATGGTGAAACAATAGCTAATTTCTCTGAATTAATTAATGAATACTATAGGGATTGTAATTTATTAATATCCAAATTAGATAGAGAAGATTATGATGATTACGGTACAAGATGGGACTGGGGTAGAAAAAGCTCAAAATTAATAAATAGAAATAAAATAATTATTCCTGAAAAAAGAACACATACTTATAGGGATATAAAAAAAGACTTCTTTAAAACTTGTTATAGATATTCCTATGATTTGTTTAGCATATTACAGTTCGCTCATACAATGGGATACCAACATATTTTTCTTACAGGATTTGACCTAAATGATAATAAGTGCTTTTGGAAAAAGGGCTTAAGAAAGATTCAGAAAAAGAGAAATATTGATCTTGATGCAGAATGCGAAGAGTGGATTCCTTATAGTGGCATGTTCAATTACTGGAGAAATAATTTTCATAAAAAAATATACTGTTTAGATGATGACTCTAGACTTGTGCGACATGGCTTAGCAATTAATTTGAATATTTAGCTATTGACAAAGTGGCAATAATGTTATATAATATGAAGATTAGATTGGAGCAACAATGAAAGAAGCACAGAAAAAATTAAATGAAAAGGTTAAGGCTCCTGAATTTCTGGCAGTGTCTGGAAGCAGGCTTTATGGTACAAATCGAGAAGGTTCTGATTATGATTATAGGGGTTTTTTAATTCCTCCTTATGAATATTTGGTTGGCCTAGCTGAATTTAAATGCCAAGAAGTTGAAGACGAAGAAGATTCTAAGCTTTACTCTTTGAAGGAGTTCTTCAAAATGTTGTCTAATGGCGATCCGCAGTGTACTGAATTGCTGTTCGTTCCAGCAGACAAGGTTGTAAGAACTTCTGATTACTATGGGGAATTGCGGGCTAATAAACATCTTTTCCTTTCAAATGTAATCTATAAGAGATTGATGGGATTTTCCAATTCTGAATGGCGGAAGGCAATGGCTCAGAAGTTTGAGTTTGAAAAGTTAGCTCCTGATCATGAGCAAACTAGACTGAATATGCTTAACTACATGAGAGAAAGAGGAGCCGCGAAGGTTGACCTTGATGAGGCAGTAGAAATGTTTGACAAGTTTAGAAAGAAGGATGTTGTTTCTTCTGTTTCTAATCTTGGGGCTAAAAGAAAGGCAGACTATGATAAATATGGTTTCTGTGTTTCTTCTGCCTGTCACTCTATCAGGCTCATGGGCGAGTTGGCTGAGTTGATGGAAACGGGAGAAATCACTTTTCCAAGAGAAAACGCCGAAACCCTAAAGGCCATCAGGCTTGGAGAGGTTTCAAAGGAAGACTGTCATAAGTTATACGATGAGGCTAGGGAAAAAGCTGAAAAAGCTAGAGATAAATCAAAGCTTCCAGACAGACCTGATAATAAGAAAACTTCAGCGCTTTATAAGTCAATGTTGCTTAGAGCCTTGAAAACAGACGAGAGGTTTTTGAATGCTTGATAGATATATTAAAATCATAAATAAACTTTGTGGTGAATATTGGAGAGAGAGCAGAGAAGGCAGGGATGCAGGCTACGGCGTGGCTTGCATGCTTGCTTTTTTGAATGGTATTTCTCCTACAACGGAAAAAATGTCAGCTCATTTAGGAGTTGACAAGAAGGATATAAAAGTTCCTTTTGACAGACTGTATAAGACAGGTTGTTTTTCAAGCAAGTTTAATGCCATTGAAGATGACGCATTAAACTTCAGAGGCTTTAGGGAAGGCACTGTGGTTTATGATGGCTGGACAGAAGATAAGTCTGTAATAAATGCTTGGTGTCATATTGCTGGCATTGCTGATGGCAATATTGAAAGAAATTTATTTTAAGAAAGTAGAAGGCAATGAGAAGTATAGCTATTATTGGTGATGTTCATGGAAAATTTGATGAATATTATCAACAACTAAAATATTATGGAGCTAAAGAAAGCATTCAAGTAGGAGATATGGGCGTTGGCTTTTCTAAGGATCATGACAATGTTCTAGAAGAATATCTTGGATATCTTCCAGAATCTAACCATCGTTTTTTTAGAGGCAATCATGATAACCCAGAAGTTTGTCAAAAGAATCCTAATTATATGGGAGACTTTGGATACGACGAAGAAACTGACATTTTCTGGATTGCAGGTGCTTGGTCTATCGATCATCAATGGCGCACTGCTGGACAAGATTGGTGGGTTAATGAGGAACTTGCTGATTGGCAGTGGACAGACGTAAGAGAGCTATATATGGAAACAAAACCAAATATTGTTCTGTCTCATGATTGTCCTCTTGATCTTTATCCTACCATGCTTGGATATTATGGTAAAAGAATTATTCCGACAAAGACCTCTAGAGAACTTAATGGTTTGTTTTTTGATCATAAGCCGAAGAAATGGATATTCGGCCACCATCACATGTCCATAGTCCATGAGGAAGAAGGTTGTGAATTTAGATGCTTGGCCGAATTGGAAGTTTACGAATTGAGGATTGAAGATGGCAAAGAAAACTCTTGACAAAAAAACATTGGTAGTTATTGAGGCTCCTGGTAAAGAAGTCGCTTTTTCTAAAATATTAGGGAAAAACGCTACTGTTATGGCTACGTCGGGCCACATTAGAGATTTGCCTCCAAAGAAATTTGGGGTTGATCTTAAAAATAACTATGAAATGACTTATCAATATTATCCTGAAAAGAAAGATTTATGCAAGGCCATTAAGGACGCAGGCAAAAAAGCAGAACAAATCTTTATTGCTACCGACTCTGACCGAGAGGGGGAGAGTATAGGCTTTGCAGTATATGACCTATTCTCAGAAGCAGACAAGAAAAAGGTCAAGAGATTGAAGACCAATGCTATTAAAGAAAAAGAAATTTGGGCAGCAGTTAACAATCTTACTGAATTGAATGAAGAAGTATTTGAGGCGTATGAAGCTAGGCGTGTTCTTGATAGGCTTGTAGGCTATAAGGCCAGCTATCCTATCAAACAAGCAACTGGCGGTCCTTCTGCTGGTCGCTGTCAAAGCCCAGGATTAAGGATTATAGTAGAAAGAGAAAAAGAAATTCAAGCATTTGTGCCTCAAGTGTATTGGCCTGTTGAAGCTGTATTGGAGGCAAACGGCAAAGAAAAATTTGCGGCCTCTATTAAGAAACCTAAACCTTTAGATATTAGCACAAAAGAAGAAGCAGAAGATATTATTGATAATTTTAAGAACAATGATATTTATGTTACTAAGCATACAGTAACTAATAAGAAGATGAAAGCTCAACCTCCCTTTGTCACTTCTTCCTTGCAGCGTGCCGCTTCGACTTACTTAGGATTTGGTCCCAAGAAGACCATGAGTGTTGCTCAAGCTTTATATCAGAAACATCACGTTATTACCTATCATAGAACAGACGCTCCTTTCATTGTGCCAGATGTTGTCTCTGAAATTAGAGGTCACATTTCTAGTAATTATGGCAAGAATTACCTGCCAGCTACAGCTATGAAATATGCATCCAAGGGAGGCTCCCAGGAAGCTCACGAAGCCTGTCGGCCTACAGAAATTAGTTTGCAAAACTTCCATGGCGGATCGCCTGATGAGAGGAAGTTGTATAGACTGATTTGGGAGCGCACCATAGCTTCTCAAATGAAGCCAGCAGAAGTTGAAGGCATTACAGCAGAATTCTCTACTAAGAAAAAGAAGAACAATATTCTATCTGCTAGTGGCCGTAGAGTGCTTTTTGACGGCTATCAAAAAGCATGGTCGTTTGGTGGCACTACTGATCAGTTACTGCCAGAAATGAAAGAGGGAGACAAGGTTGATCTTGATAGCATTAAGACAGAAAAGAAAGAAACTAAGCCCCCGCCAAGATATTCTGAGGCATCTTTGTTGAAGTCCTTGGAAGACAAGGGCATTGGCAGACCTGCTACTTATGCCTCTATTATTGAGACAATAAAAGACAGAGACTATGCAAAGCTTGAGAATAAAGCTTTGCATGCTACAGAGTTGGGCATCAGAGTTTGTGACTTCATGACTGACGATGTGGGTTTCTCGTTCATTGACTACACGTTTACTTCTGATATGGAGTCTAGTCTTGACAAGATCACTGAGGGCAAGGAGTGCAAGCTAAATGTAATTAATAAAGCCTGGGAAGCTTTACAAAAAGACATTGAGAAAGCAAAGCAGGTTAAGGTGGATAAAGAAAAAACAGACTTTCCTTGTCCTAAATGCAAATCTAATTTACTTTTAAAAACTTCTAAATATGGTCCGTTCTTTACTTGTGAAAAATACAATTCTAAAATAGAGACAGAAAAATGCGATTATAAAGCTGACGTTGGTGAAGATGGAAAGCCAAAAGAAAAAGTCAAGAAAGAAATTGTGTATTCTGAACATAAGTGTCCTAAATGCGAAGCCCCTATGGTTCTTCGCAAGGGTAGATATGGCGATTTTCATGGTTGCTCAGAATATTTTAAGACAAAATGCGGCGGTATGAGAGACGCCGAAGGCAAGGTTATTGAGCAGAAAAAGAAATCATATAAAAAGAAATGGTCCAAAAAGAAGAAGAAAAAATCTAAGTGATAAAGTATTGAGGTATAATTAATTTTCCTTAAACACGAGGTTATTTATGTGCGATCAATTAAAAGGTTCTATGTGCTACCTAGTTGGCCCTATTGATTTTGACAAAGAAAAGGGCGTGGGTTATAGACAAGAAATAATGAAGGGTCTAAAAGATTTTGGTATTATTTTCTTAGACCCCACAGAAAAACTTGATGGTCTTACTCCAGATGTTGGAGTGGAGCAAGAAAAAATAGCTAAATTAAAAGAAGAAGGCAAATGGGATGAATTAAGAACATTTATGAAAAAAATTGTTCGTTCAGACCTTAGGTGTGTTGATTATTCTGATTTTGTCATTATGTATATTGATCCTGATGTTCATATGTGTGGATCGTATCATGAAATGGTTTGTGCAGTTAATCAGAAAAAACCAGTTCTTGCTGTTGTTAAAGGTGGAAGAAAACGCGCTTCTTCATGGCTATTCGGCATACTTAGAAGCGATGCAATTTTTGATAGTATTGAAGAACTTGTAGATTATTTTAAGCACCCTGATTTTGAATTAGATGAAAGATGGGTTCTTTTTAGAGATCAGGTCTTTAGAAAGCAAATGGACGTATTTGAAGTGTCTGCACAGTCTAGGTTTGACAAGGCACGCGGAAACCCTAGATATGACCCTTGGATGAACGCTTATTAAAAGTGGTAAAACTAAGACTACAATATACTAAAATTAATTGGAGATAAATAAATGGCCCAAATAAAACCAGTTTACGCCGAAGTTACCGAATTTGAGCAAATTGCAAAAGATGTTCTAGCAAGTAGTTCAGAAGTTTTTCCAGCAATTGACGAAGACGAATTTGTTGAGAATATTAAAGTCGTTGCAATTACTAACAAGGAAAGAAAAGAAACTCAAGACTTGGTAAAGGTCAAGGGCGTTCCTCAGCCTGTTAGAATGTTCTGTTCATGCACTTACGTCGTAGAAATGTATTTAAAAGACTGGCAGAAGCTAGATGACACTCAGCGTGAATGGCTTGTTCTTTACATTCTTAGAAGAATTCCTACCGACAGCGATCAAGAGGGCAAGGTTCTTCCCGTTGACTATAAGGATGACAGTGTCATTGTAAGAACTGTTGGCCCTGACTGGCTAGAAAATGAAGATTTGCCATCAATTACTAAGAGCAAGACTCAAATCGAGTGGAATGCTTTTGGCAAGGAAACTCAGGCGTTTTTAGATATCTCAGCTACTTCTTCTAAGTCTGCTGACGAAGAGACTGAACCTGAAGAGGAAGATACCGAAGAGGTAGACACGGAAGGCTATGAAGAAGTAGAAGAATAATTCCGATAATTAATTATGATTTAATTAACGGAGATTTATTATGACTTTTACTATTAAAAAAGAACTTGTTTTAGAAGAAGGAAAATGGGGACTTGTTGATCGCGTTTTCCAGATGGCCAAAGATAAAGGATTTACAAATTTACCTAAATTTAGCGAAACAGATGAAAAGTTAGTTATAGATTTTTCATAAAGGAGATGAATATGTACCAACTATGCAAAAGAGATGAATATGGACAAACCTCTATTGAGGCGTCTTCACAGAACCCTAAGGCTCTTATTAAGACCGCAAGGGATATGATCACAAACGAGAACATGGACAATGCTCTTACCCTTGACTTTAAGCAGCTAGAGTGGGAATCTTATTTGCCAGAGTTTCTTGACGAAGAAGGCAATCCTCTAGAAGATGTTTATTACGGAGGCCCAGGAACGGACGGCAAGGGAGTCATCTATGTTGTTGGCGACGAAGTCAAGAAATACAAGCTTGGCGAAGTTGATTTCAACATTAAGTTCTTCATTGGCAATGAGAACAAGGGAAAGAGTACTCCTCCAGTTCCCCACTATGCAGTGGGATGGTTTATTGAAGTAGATGAAAATGATAAGAAGTCTAGAGTCAGAAAAGATATTGACGTTTTTGACCATGATGACTTAACGATGAAATCTGCATATTTCATCGTTAAAAAGTAATCAAAGCAAAACAATTTAATCTAAGATAGGAGCTATATTATGGCAAGGGTTATCGGTATATCTGGAAAGAAACAAAGCGGAAAGACATCATTAGCTTACTATGTGAAGGCTAAATTTCTTCAAGAAAGATTTGATAGATATAAAAGTTTTGATATTATTCAAAACGACGAGGGCGAAGTATTTTTTAGTGATAATATCGGCCCTTGTTCCGTCTACAACGGCGAACTGTATCCTGTTTCTGAAATAGAAAATAGTCCTATTGAAGTTTATTCATTCGGGGACGCACTAAAAGAATGCTGCATGTATGCCTTGGGCCTTGCCTATGAACAATGTTATGGAACAGATGAACAGAAGAACACTTGGACTAAGTATAATTGGGAGAATCTTCCCATGTCAGTTAGGAGAAAGTACGCTAAATCTTCTACTTTTAATCGTGGGCAATTCGGCTTTAGAACTAGCAATAGCACTGTAGATACCCCGATTCCCAGATCGGGCCCTTTAACTGCCAGAGAGGTGATGCAAGTCTTTGGTACAGACATTTGCAGAGACATGTTCCATGACAATATTTGGGTTGATGCTACGTTTAGTAGGATTAAAAGAGATAATGTTGAAGTCGCTATTATTGCAGATGTTAGATTTCCTTCTGAAGTAGATGCCATTGTAGCTCAGCCTGATCACAATTTGGTTCGCCTTAGCCGCAATAATGACTCTGCAGATAATCATGCTAGCGAAACTAGCTTAGATTCATTTAAGTGGGAAGAATTGGGTGATAATATGCTTATGGTTGATAATAAGGATTTAGAAATGCAAGCTAAAAACAATCTAGTATATGATTGGTTGTTTGGAACAAAGGAAACAGTAAATGGTTGACTCGGCATTCACGAAGAAGTATAGACCCAAGAAGCTAGATGACGTTGTGGGTCAAGAGGTAGCAGTAAAAACAATATACAACTCTTTCAAAATGAATAAGTTGCATCATGCCTATCTGCTTGTAGGCAAATTCGGAACTGGCAAAACCAGTCTGGGCAGAATTATTTCTGCTTATGCCCATCAAGGTCTTGATCCTGACGAGACGTTGGATTATACCAATAAAGATGTTAGAGATATTCTTTCAGGTGAGTCTCTAGACGTTATTGAAATGGACGCTGCTTCAAGCAGAAAGATCGAAGACGTTAGAAGCTTGAAAAAGAATTCACTTTATGCGCCTATTACTGGCAAGAAAAAAATATTCTTGATTGACGAGGCTCACTCTTTTACCAATGACGCTTTTAATGCCTTATTAAAAGTCATTGAAGAACCTCCACCTCAATTAATGTTTATTCTTTGCACTACTGAGGCAGAGAAAATTCCTACAACAATTCTCAGCCGTTGCGTAAGGCTTGATTTCATGCCCCTTGACTGGCATCAGATTTATGAGCATCTAAAGATTGTTGCCAAGAATGAGCTTGGAGATGTAGACGAAGATGCTTTGAAGATGATTGCCAAATCATCTGATGGAAGCGTTAGAAAAGCATTAAATGCGATGGAAAAGGTATATACTTTTGCAGGCACTAAGGATATTACTAAGGAGCATGCCACTAAGGCCTTGGGCATGCTTGGGGAAGATTCCTATATCGAATTACTGGAGAATATCTTTGCTAAGAATTCTTCAGGAGCTTTGAAATGTATTAATAAAATAATGCAAAACACAATAAATTCCGAAGATATTATTAGAGGCATTGAATTAAGTCTAAAAAACCTATTGAACATTAAGGTTTGTGACGATAAAACAATGCAGTATCTTCTATCTTCGGAAGAGATAACGAGATACGAACATCTCGGCAAGGGAGTTTCGGCTGGACTTGTCGCAAGAATTATTGGATTACTCGTTGACGTTAGAGCAGGAATCGAAGTCAACATAGATACTCAGACAATTTTAGATGGCTGGGCTATAAATTCAATAATTGAAACGACAAAATTTTCTCAACAAGAGAAAAAATCCAGTTAACTTCGGTTAGTGAATGAAAGACCCTGAAAATCAAGAAAAAATATTAAAATACATAGAACTAGTAAAAGTAATAAGAAGCAGCAAAAATAAGATAAAAAAAGATTTGGCTTTTGAAGAAATCGTTAAGATGATGGATCCAAACCTGAAAAGGTTTATTAATAAATTTACTATTCCAGGATATGATAAGCACGATATTTATCAAGAGGCACTATTTGCCCTAAAGTATAAGGCGATAAAAGACTACGACTCTAGCCGCAGTGAGATTAAAGATATATCTCCTTTTGATAAGTTTGCCATGATCTGTATAAGACGCCACTTGTCTACTCAGTTGAAAGCCAGTTATCAATATAAGAATAGGGCATTAAACTCTTCCATGTCTCTTAATCAAGACAGGAACACAGGGTCAGATAATGATTTGTTTTTAGCTGACATATTGATTGCTCCTGATTCGGAGCAAAATCTGATTCAATCATTGAATCAGAAAGAGTATCAAAAAATATTGTTTAACAAACTATTTGCCAAGCTTTCTACTAATGAGAAGAAAGTTTTTGTTCTTTATGCCCAGAAGCTTTCTTATTCTGAAATGTCTGAAAGATTATTTGAAATATCAACTGATGAAGAAAAAGATGCAATGTTAAAAAAATGGGCTGAAAAAGAAATCAAAAAAATATGCAAATCTAAAGCTAAGAAGTGGGCTGAAAAGAAAGAATATTATACTTCCAAATTAGAAGCTGGCCAAAAAATGGACAAGCAAATAGATCATTTCCTTAAGAATTTAAGCGAAGAAGAAAAAGAAGCTGTTTTATTAGATAAAATAATTAAGTCAATAGATAATGCTTTGAGTAGAATAAAATCTAAAGCAAAAGAAACATTTGAAAAACATGGTTAAGTGATTAGTCCGAAGCTATAATGGGCAAATACCATTTAGGAGTAGGATATGAAGATTACTTGTACCGCATCTGATTTCATCAATATAATTGAGCCAGCCTGCTATGTTGCTTCAAAAGCAATGCTTAAAACTAATCCATTCAATGATTTAATAACAATTAAAACAGAAGACAATAAAATAAATTTATTATCATTCAATGGCATGATGTCTTTGAATACAAATATAGAAAATGTCAAATTAGAAAATGACAACATGGAAGTAGAAGGCGTAGGAAAGATAACTATAAGCTCTACTAATTTGTTGAAGAATATTAAGTCTTTCCGAGACGAAGAGGAATTGATTATAGAGCTTTATAGCGAAAATGACCAGAAAGACCTCAGAATATCTAAGAAAGAAGATTTAGAAGAATTCCAATCGCTTCCCTGTTATTCTACCGACATATCTACCCCTGATTATGCAAGAGTAGATATAGCAAAAGAGCTAGAGGTACATAGGGAAACTTTTGTGGCTGGTGCTAATAGGGTAAATTTTGCACAGGGAGATGAAAAGTCAGGTGAATTAGCTAAGTTTTCTTATTGGCTTCTTCGTTTTGCTGGAAGCAAAATGAGATTTGCCGCTGGCGACAACAGGCGATTTCCTATTCTTGATGTCAATGGCGATGGAATCTTCAAAACTAAAGCAAAGACTGCCAATATTATGTTCCCAAAAGAGCAGTCAGCAATACTTTTGAAGCTACTGTCATCTTCAAAGTGTAACACTTTTAAAATTAAAGAGTCTAAAAAAACTAGCCTATACTATCAATTGTTTGAGTTCGACAATCACAGTTTGATTATATCGCATGTTGACCCGAACATTCAGTGGCCCGATGAAAGTAAAATTTTAAACAAAGACATAAAGACTAAGTTTGTCGTTTCGGCTGAAGATTGGGCTGTTGTTGCCAAGGCAGTTGATGCTGCTTTTGATGGCGAAGAAATTGACAATAATAAATCAGAAGTTGTTACTCTTAAAACAGAATTTAAAGAGAACCTTTTGCATATTGAGGTTAATGAAACCCACAGAATATCTAGGAAAGTATCTTTCCTAGATTATTGGAGCGAAACAGGGGAAGATTTAGAATTTAAAGTGTTTGCGCTTTATCTTAAAGAGATATTTAACAAGGGTGAGAAGCAGGGGAAATATCAATTTGATTTTGGCGAGGTTATTGAAAACGCTAATGGTGATAAAACAGTGGGACCGTTCTTTGTAAGGTATTATGCTGATGAAAAAGTTCAGGACAAAAAAGAGATTAAACTTTTAGATAATGGGACTGGTTGGCAATATCAATTCTTGTTTATTATTCTACCTACTATGAAGTAAATTATGTCTGATAAAGTAAATGTTTGTTGGTTGATAGGTGGCTATTTTCAGCGTAAGCAATTGATTAAGAGTATACATGAATCAATTGCAAATGCTGCTACTATCAATGTGTCAGAAGAGACTTCTGGAGAAGAAGTCCTTAGTATTATTCAGAGAAGTGACGAGGGCATATTTGATACAGAATCTAGCAATAAGGTCATTATTATTCGATCCCTGCCAGAATTTAAAAAGACAAAACAGCCTACAAAACTATGGAAGAGTGTTTTAGAAAATTGCCCTTCAAACATAGTTGTTATTTTTGACAATGTCAATAAATCTGAATCTCCTACTTTGTTTAAGTTTGTTAAAAAAATAGGCAAGGTATTTGAGTGTGATGTTAAAATATCTAGATCAGAGGCCATAGAAACAGTGGAGCATTTCTTTGAACAAGAAGAAAAGAAAATAACACCTGAAAACATGGCCTATTTAGTTGATAGAGTCAAGGATGACAAGAAGTTAGACGCAGACTTGATATATTCTAATTTAATTAAGCTTCTGGCTTATATGGGAAAGTCTAAAGAGGTTACAAAAGAAGATATTACCCTGACTATATCTAATAATACAAAGTTTGTTATATGGGACTGGTTTGAGCTAATGGATAAGAAAGATTTTCATTCTTTAGTGGTTGACATAAATTCAATAAAGAATAAAGAAAAGCTCTCTAATGTTGTTGCCTCTTCTTTGCCAGTTATAAGATGGAGATATAAACTTCTATTGATGGTAAAAGAGCAACAAATGATTTTTAAGGATTCTAGAAAAGTCATTGAAGAATTGAGTAGTCTTAAGAAAAAAGATAAAGATGGGGAATTAAAACAGGCTTATTCCGATTATTCGATTAGAGGTCTTTTGTATGGTACTGCAAGTTCTACTCCTCCAATTGACCTATATACTAGGGGACAGTTAATGTCCATATTGAAATTAATTGATAATTTCATACTAAAAAATAGGTATGGGGCTACGGAATGTCAGTCTGAATTAATGCTAGAAATGTTGTTTATGTTTATTTGTAGGCATGGAGATTTAAGCATCATTAAAGATGTTAGGCAATATTTGATTGAGAGATAAAGTGGATAATAATTTTTTACTATCTAGAATAAGAAAAACTTTTTTAGACCATGCGCGATTGAACTCTGAATTATACACGGCCATGGAAGAGTATATTGATGATCCCTCTCCTGTTTCTCTGGAGGTAGTTGTTTCTAAAATTAAGGGATTAGATTCTTCGAGTGGCATATTAAAAGATACTATACGAGGAGTGCTTAAAGAAATTAGCGAGAAAGAATAATGAGCAAAGAAATTCCACAAATACCCCCTGATGATCAGGGCATAAATACTGAAAACGTTTTAGAAATATCAGAAAAAATTATCACAAGAGCATGGAAGGAAGTATCTGATGATGACAAAGAAATTCCTCTTGATGATTTAGAGAAAATTATCAGAATAACAGATGCTTCTTATTCGCTTGCAATAAAAGCATTGGAAATAGGGTATAATTTAACTCAAGATTACTTGGACGAATTAGATGGCGACATTGACGAAGATTTTTTTGATGAAGAAGATGATAGCGAAGACCATTTTCAATAAGGAGATAAAATGGCAAAAGAAAAAGAAATAGAAATTATAATTGATGACGATGGAAACATGTCGATTGAAGCTCTGAACTTTCAAGGTAAAGGATGTGCTGATGCGGTGAATGAATTGATGAAGCAACTTGGAGCTAAAGACAAGAAAGTCACTAAGAAGAAAGAATACTATCAGAAAGACAAGGCCAAAGTACAGGCTAAGAACAAATGAATTTAAATGAATTAAGAAATATATTAGGCGTTACTGCTGAGTCTACTCCTGAGGAGATAAAAAAGGCCTATAGATCTAAGGCTATGAAATATCATCCAGATAGAAACCCTGGAGATAAAGAGGCTGAAGAAAATTTTCGCAAAGTAGCAGAAGCCTATGAGATATTGAGCGACCCTGAAAAGGTAAGGCGTGCTAGCGCAGGTCATCCTTTCAGAGATTGGTACCAGAACGCCAAACGGACCTATAATCCCATGCAGAATGGAGTGGACGTTTCGTGTCATGTCACAGTAACTCTTGAAGAGGCGGTTAATGGCACAAAGAAAAAAGTTAGAATTAATAAACCCTTTGTTTGTGATGAATGCAGTGGACTTGGACTAGACAAAGATAAAAAAAGAAGCGACTGTCCAAGTTGCAAAGGATCTGGCCATGTTACTATGAGGCATAATGTTCAGGGAATGGAATTTCATGGTCGCCATACTTGCCCTACTTGTCAGGGAGTTGGAAGCATTATAAAGCCAGAAGATACCTGCAAGAAGTGCAAGGGCAAGAAGACTATAAACAATTTTGATAATGTAGACATTGACATTCCCTCTGGCGTTAGGGGTGGAGTTAAGCTTGGGGCTAACGACTTGGGTGGCGAAGGAATTGCAGGGGGTAGAAACGGAAGGCTTTTTATTGACATTATTGTTCCTGAACATGAACATTATAAGATTATTGAGGATTCAGACAATTTGAGGCTCGACTATAATATTTCTTATTATCAGCATTTTTATGGTGATACAATAGAAATTAAGACAGTATATGGGGACAAAATCCATGTTAAAATTCCACCTAAACATGATGTAGTTAATCCGATAATAAAACTTGGATATGGACTTCCTGGCCTACCAGATAGATTCTCAAGAATGGGAGAGATTACGAAGGGCAACTTGGAGATTTACTTGAATGTAAAAGCTCCTGAAGACGAAGAACAGGAAAAGGTTCTTGAAAAATTGAAATATGAAGTTCATAATTCAATTGAAAATTATAACTAAAAGCCCAATAAGGGTAGGAGAATATTATGTCATTTATTAAAAAATCTAATTTTTCACAGAAGCTAAACAATGAGAAGCTTGCTGCTTTGACAGACCAAGAGAGGCTACAATTCCCAGTTGGCCTTAAGTTTAGCAAGGGCGAGGGAATGCAGGCTAAGTCTTGGATTGTAACTGAGTCTTATAAATCTGGCCCTGATGAATATAGAAGAGTACATTGCATGGAAAGTGAAGAGGATGAGGTTATGCTATTAAATGTGCTTGTCAAAGATGCGGCGCAAGCAGGCTTCACTTTTATCAAAGAAGGATAAAATGCAAGAAATTGAAATTGAAATTAACAATGAAGGCGTTATGCTAATCAACCGTCAGGATGATACGCATAACGCTTTGTTGCTTTCTTTAATGAGGGAAATAGGAGCTTCTAACATTGAAGAGCTAGAATGTTTTCTAAAGGAGAACGAAGTAGAACTCCTTTTTGGCGATGAGATACTTTGTGGATAAAAGGAGATATAGTCATAGATTATCAACACAAATACGATTATCAAGGAAAAGCAAAAGCGATTGGAGACAAAGCTACTAAGCAAATTGAGCTTATGGCTGAGGCAAGGCGATATAAAGTAAAGAAGGCTTCTAGAGATGAAGACATGTTTGATCACTTCGACTATCGCTTTATAAAGGGCGACAAGGAAATTAAAGTTGAAGTAAAGGCAATGAAGAGAATCTCTCGCTCTGACTCAAACGGTCAAGACACTTGGATATGGGTAGAGTTTAAAAACGTTCAAGGAAATCTAGGCTGGCTTTATGGCAAGGCCGACTATGTCGCCTTTGAATTGCAGGACTCATTCTTGTTTGTTGACAGAAAAGATTTAGTCAAGGTCAGCGAAAAGGTGGTTGACATGAATGATATTGTCAAAAAGCCATTTGAGGCTAGAAGAAAATGTTATCATCGAAGAAATAGACCAGACGAATTAGTTGCCATGATACATATTTCAGATATTACAAATGAACCAAAAATTAAGTATCGTCTTTGGAATAAACCTTAAACAGGAATTTTCTTTTTCCATTGATTGATATAGGTTGCTGCGTTTTCTTTGCAACTATTTATATAGATGTCTTTCACAATTGATTGACATCTATTTTTATTTGCATCTTTTTGTTGTTTTATGATTTTGTGGAAATTGAATCTTGTTATTGCCTCAGTTTCTGAGCAGTTAATTATGCCCATGTCGTTCCCATAATTTTTTAATAATCTGACCTGAGTTTCTGCATGCTTATCAGCCCCTCTTTTGTTAAAATTCCCAAATTGAGGATGTTTTTTCATGTATCTGTAGTCTCCGATATTGCAGTCAAACCCTATTATTATAATTGGATTAAAACCCATAATATAAGCCATGCATATTGCTATTGCTCCGCTGATAGGACTGCATGATTGTAATTTGCTAGAGTTTTTTGAATCTAGCCATTCGGGTCTTTCCCTTGTTGGTATTCTATTAATATAGATTCCACCTACATTCTGCATCAGATGTTTGTTCTCTATTGCCTTCTTTGAAGTAGGAAGTATTGAACAGCTTATGAATTGCTTCTTTGATATGTTTGCTTTTGTTTGACTTACAAATGAGCCATCTTGCCAGAAGAACATTTGAGAGGGAAAGAGTATTTGCGACCAGTTTACAGATATTGTATAGAAACTTTTCCACGCTTCATTCTCTATTAATTTCTTTTGACTTGGTCCTGATCCAATGACAATGCAGGGGCCAGAACAACTTTTGTCAAATATAGTAGATGGCAAGTGATTGTTTATTTCTTTTAATTGCATAAAATTTTTCCGATAATTAAATATCGGCACTGGAGAATTAAATGTCTAATACAAAATATGACTATATTATTGGGGTAGACCCTGGCCTTCAAGGGGGCATTACAATACTTGATGGAAAAAAGGATAACATGAATGTTTTCCCTATGCCCATCAAAACTATAACAAAAGGCACAAAAAAGAAGCCTAAAAAAGTCAATGAGATTGATTGTCAGGGAATTGTTGATTTGCTATCTTCCTATAAAGATAAGAATGTGTTATTTGTAATTGAAAGGGTTACCGCTAGAGGCGGCGAAGCCCCTAATAGGGCTTTTAACTTTGGGTATGGATGGGGCTATATTCAAGGGGTTGCTTGGACCCTTGGGTTTGAAGTTAAAATTGTAACTCCTCAAAAGTGGAAGAAGAGCTTTCCAGAGCTTGAGACTGATGAAATGTCTAAAATTAGGGATGATATCAGCTTCTTGAAGGAAGACGTTAAAGATATGCAAGAAAAGAAGATGCCAAAAGATAAAATTAAGGAAAAAAAGAAAGAAATTTCACAAAATGATAGTAAATTAAAAAGGCTGGCTAAAAGCGCAGCTAGAGAAGTAGCATCGAACAGATACCCCAAGCAAAAGGACGAGTTTAAGCTAGTTAAACATGATGGCAAAGCAGAATCATTATTAATAAGCTTATATGGAAAAAATGAACTGGTATAAACAAGCATACGACATCAAGAATTTTCAAGACAGAAACTTGATTAACGAGAGGATCAGGGTTTTGTCTCAAATCGCTGAGAATCTTTATGCCATTAAAGAAAATGCTTTGCAAAACCCAGCAGCGGCCAAACAATATTTAGATCAATTATCTAAGGATAAAATATTTTCATCTTTTCCTACAATTGAACAACATTTCACTACTGCTAGCGGTAAAATGCTAGACAATCCTCAACAAAGTACCGATATTATAGATGAGATAGTTATGCTCATTGTGAATAAGGTTGACAGCTTAAAGGCTGCAAGAACCAAATTTACAGAAGAAGAGCTACCTAAGAAGTTATCTTTCTAATAGAGGTTAAAATGGCTAAAAATACAGAATTAACAGAAACCAATAATGGTGAAGTTGCCACTTCAAAATCTAAATATATAGACAAGCTAAGAGAAAACATAGATTCTATTGTTATCACTAAGCCAAATTGTAAGCTTTGTAATTCTCCTAATAGGCTGGCTGCTGAGAAGATGTTCGATGAAGGCAAGACCTTCAAGAGTATTCATAAATTTCTAGCTGAACAGGGTGAACACCTTGACTATAAGAGTGTGTGTAGACATTTCAATGAACATTATACTAGGCAAAAAACCAATCTCATGTTAACTGAGTATCTTGAAGATTTTGCCACATATAGAATTGATCAAGTTGGTGATTTAGATAGGCTTGAAACTAGAAGAGATATGGTTGAAAAATCATTGCTTGTTCTAGCTGCTCAAAATGACACTACAGACAATGTTAATGAAATGCGCAAAAATGCTACAGCCTTGAAAGCCCTTAGCGACACTGTTTCTAGCATTGAAAGTCAAATAAACGATATTAAGAAGGAAAATGAGCCTATTGTTATCGTTCTTAAGACCTTAGAGGTCATAATATCTGAAGCTATTCAAGAGACTGACAACGATCAGGTAAAAAAAGCTTTAATTGAACTTTTAAATGATTTTGAAGAAAGGGTTGACGGATTATTCTCAGAATGATATACTATGGCTAAAGTATATTCAAAATCAATTAGTGTAACCCGTGGGATACCAAGGCCTACGTCCAAAACTACTACTAATACCAATTTGAATAGGGAAGCAGATAATACTTCTACTAGCTCTACTCCTGTAGATGCCACTAAAGTTCCTGGAAAAACCAGAACTAAAACCAGAAGGGGGTGCGGTTGTGGCAGGAAGAAACGATGAGGAGCAGGCTAATTTTGAAGAAGAGATAGACAGAAAAGTCCAAGAGAGAATAAAAGCTCAATTAAAGGAAATTCAGAAAAAAAATAAGAAAAATAGTAAAATTACTAGAAAATGTAATTGCGGAAGAATTAAATGAGCATTGAAAAAATAATTAATCATGGCGTGGACCCAGATCAGGCCAAAAGAATTTTTAACGGTATTGTAGCCTATAGGGGTTATAAAGATAGCCTACTAAGCTATCCTGATAATTTTTTACAAGAATTAATGAGTGAATCTCACGATTCTCAGCAACTATATTTGCCGCTAGAAATTGTAGAATTGACTCCATTTTTAGTAAGTGGAAAAGTCTTTGGAGACTTCTTGCTTTTTGATATGAAATTCATTAGAAAGCAGTTTAAGGCTTATCCAATATACATAGAGCTAGAAATTCCATCGGATCTCCTTCTAGGGAAGGGCGCATATTACACAGAATCTAACGAGCTAATTAAATATTGCAAGAGTATTTTCATTAATGCCGAACAAGGACATGAAGTTAGCTCCAAGAAAGCAATGAATATAATAAATGAACTATCTGAACTATCAACTCATTCTTTGCTTGACATACCTTCAATGACAAGAAAAGAAGCGGCTTTATCAGACCTAAATAAGTACAGAATTTATATTGATGACATTCATAGAGACGATGACGGCGAAGTAGTTTGGGCTAAAGATGTAAGAGAAGCTATTGAAAGAGTAGTGAATAACCATCCTGAGGCAGAAAAGATTTTGTCCATGTATTATAAAAATAGTCCATTCATTAATAAGCCAGGATTTACAATAACTAAAGAAGCAAGCATTAAAAAAGAAGCAGAAACATTGAACTTAGAACTTAAAACAAGCCCCAATCAAGCTAAAATACTTGACTTCATTCGTCAGGGGCTGTCTGCTTATGGTCGAGGACTTCAAGGATGGGTTGTTGGAGGATATGTCAGAGATAGCTTGATGGGGAATGAGAGCGATGACTTAGATGTTGCTCTTTCTTCTGCTGCTACTGGATTAGACTTTGCTCAGTTCTTGCAGAAGATGGGAGAGTCGCAAGGTGGTTTAAATCCAACTGGAAAACTATATTCTACTGCCCTAGACAAGACAGATACTGGCAGTGGGGATCTTCAGGTAGCCGCCCTAGACATATACGGTGAAAAGATTGATTTTGTCAACCTAAGAACAGAAGAATATACTTCTGATTCTAGAGTGCCAGTGCAAACCATGACCGATAGCCCAGAAGAAGATGCTCAAAGAAGAGACTTAACAATTAATTCTCTTTACTATAACATTGGCACTGGACAAATTGAAGATTACATTGGCGGGATCAATGATTTTGAAAGAATGCCAGATGGCAATTTTAAACCAAAGGTCTTGAGAACTCCTGCTGATCCTAAGAGAACATTTATGGATGACCCCCTAAGAATGCTTAGGGCGTTAAGGTTTTATGCTAGATATGAAGATGTGCAGCTTGACCCCCAAATGGTGGCTACGTTCCAAGATCCCGAAGTTCTGAACATGTACGACAAGCTTGCTCCTGAAAGGGCTTCTAAGGAAATTAGAAAAATGATGCAGGGGCCTCAGGCAGTAAATGCTTCAGAGGTACTTCTTGAAACTGGATTGTACAAGAAAGTATTTAATGTAGACGAAGGATGGCATGATGTTACGTTGGATCAACAGAATCCTTACCACAATTACAACTTAATGCAACATACTATCGCTGTTATGAAAAACTATGATCAAATAGCGAAGAGAAAAGGCGTTGAAGGAGATGAAAGGGGCCTTATGCTTCTTTCTACGCTATTGCATGACTTTGGCAAAATGCATCCTGAAATTAGAAAGCAGAAGATGAATAGAAAAACTAATCTTCCTGAGCAGTTTGAGCGTGATGGTGAAATGGTTGATAGATATACATACATTAGGCACGAAAATGCTAGTGCAGATTTTGCTAGAGACATAATGACACAAATGGGATTTACTCCAGAAGAAAAGAAATTTGTTGGCACCGTAGTAGAACACCACATGACTCCTCATAACTTTGATAAGTCTATGAAAGATAAGAGCATGGGCAAGTTCTTAAATCAGGTTGGCGATCTGTATGATAACATTATGGATCACGCTGAGGCTGATGCTCTTTCTAAGGGCGATCTACAACAAGAAGAAATAGATCAAATTACTCAAAAAAGACAACAGAACATGCAGGCTCTGATGGAGTATAGAGAGAGAATGCAAGATCTTGTTAATAGGCCAGTAATTAATGGCAATGAAGTTATGGCTATTGTTGATTCTGTTGCTCCTGAATTGGGACAAGAGAAGGCTATGCTTCAGATGAAGGGATATCCTAAACCCGTATTTTATATCAAGCTTTTAATGGATAGGTTGTTGCAGGCACAATGGGCTGGTCAGGTTTCCGAAAGAACTCAGGCTGAGAATTTTATTAGAAATCAGGCTAAGCAAATTCGCAATATTTGGATGCAGCAACGCAAAGAGGCTGCATTGAAAACTTCAGTTAAGCAAGCAGCTCTTAAACAAGTTGTGGCGCAACATTTAGGTCAAGACAATGGAACTGCCTACTTAGAAGGCGACCCTAGAGGAGCCAAGGAGCAGGGCTATCAGACTTTAAATAGAGGGGTTCAAATAAACTTTAATGTCGGCGACACTGTTAGACAAAGAAATAGAGGTTTAAATTTCAAGCAGAAACAAGGAACAGTAGAAAAAATACAAAATAATATAATGAGAATCAAATGGGAAGACGGTAAGACTTCTAATTACTCTATGCTTGATTCTGGTAAGATATTCAGCGAATTGGAGAAAGACGTTTGAGCGCATGGTATAACAAGCTATACAAAGAAGCAGCCAAAGGATTTGGCGACTATGTCTATGAGACTTATTTGGCCGAAAAAATTAATCTAAGCATATCTAGTTACAGGAAGAACGTAAGTGGCCCAATGGCTGCAGGCGGTAGATTTCAGAAGGCAACCCCTGAACATCATAGTAAAATTCTAGAGCAAGCTCAAAAGGTCAAAGGAGCAAGAGACGATGTTACTGCTCATGTTAAATTTAAGTACGGCAAGATGTTCAAAGAAGAATATCAAAAACTAGAACTTAGATCTAAGGATAAACAAGAATTTAGAAATGGTCTTAAAAACATTAGGACTATGTATCCAGTGCCAGAAAAACTTATTGAAAGATTTGTAGAAGAATACAAGGCGCTAGACAATATAGAGTTTGAAACAGAAAGTCAAGTCGTTGACACTCAACAAGTTTACGAAGACCTTATTGCTCCTGAGTTCTTCAAGAGAAGAGAAAAAGGGGAAATCGTATTTGTTTATACTAAGGCCTCTTTTAAAGCCATATTCGCTAGATATGATGCCATTAAATTCCCGTTTTTTAAGCTTAGAGATTCTATAAAAATTAAAAAGTATAGAGTTGATGGGGCTGATAAAAAACAAATTGTTTCTTATGACGAAGATGCTTTAAATCAAGTTATTGACGGATTGATAAGAGTTAACGAGCTTAAGCTGGGGGAGCTGCAGTCTCAAGCTCTTTATGAGGTTGCAGAGTCTACTAAGGCAGTTAGGAGTTTCCATGAATTTGCCATTAGAGACATTCTGGCTATTTGTGGTATAAATTTTGATATAGAAGTTCCTTTTGAAATAGTTGGAAGCAAAGTATATAAAGGGAAAGCAGTTGTTGACTTTTTATTGCCAGGACAAGAATTCTTTGAAGTATTTGGAGATATGAGAGGGAATTACGACGAGAGAAAACAAGAAAAGATTGACAAATTACCAAATCTTTGGTATGTAGATTACGCAAAAGGATTGACTACAACCCCTATGGAATCTAGAACTATTACAATGTATTGCAATAGTCTCAATAGTGATTGCTATAGCAATAAAAGCCCTGATTCTGCCCCTGGTTCCTTGCAGGGCAAGGACTATTTGGCAACTGTAATTGCAAGAGTTCCTCTTCTTGACATGGGCCATATTGCTAAGCTTGATTTATATTGGCAGTGGGCTATGAATCTTCCAGCCGATGTGTTGAGATCACTGAGAGATAAAGTTAAAGAGATACAAAGAGATCCCGCCTTGCAGCCCTTGCCCATGACTACTGCTCAATACAATATAGAAGATTACAGAATAAGTCTACCAAATCTTAATGAAATATATGCTAGTCTTGCCAGCGGAAAAGTTGCAGACGGCGCTACTCCTTTTGAATTTCCAGATGGTGGCGGGTTCTCGCAAGAATTTATAAAGAGCATTTCTGGGCATGAGTTAATTGCATTGTACTTCCAAACCCCAGAAAATATTATGCCTTATTTAGAGCAAATATCTAGTCAGATAGATTCTTATCAAGCCCCTTCTCAAGAAAGCCCATCACAGGAGTCATATCCTTTTGTGCAGCCAGATTACTCTGATCCGTCTTTGTTGGACTCGGATGAAGAGCCTATGATGAGGGCCGCAAGCTCTCGAAGAACCGTTAAGACTTCTTCTATCGAGATCGATGAAAAGGAATTTAATAATCAAATAAAAGACCTTATTTGTAAGGATTCATTCTTTGACAGATTATTTGGGTTATATGAGGTTCCTCTAGAAGCTGTTAAAGATAGCCTGAATTTCTATATAGTTGATTTAGATGGCAGGCATGCTAAATCCAAGGACAATGATATATATGTTAATTCTAAGCTATTAAAAAACAATAATAAAATAGATGACATATTGCACTTTGTAGTTCATGAGATGACTCACTGGCTCACTAGACAACGAGAGAAAATGTGTTATTTTTCTGACCCTGAAGAATTAGAAGCCTTTGCTTTAGGTATTGCTTTTGAGCTTAGAAGAGGACAAAATGAAGAGAAAATAAGGGAAATCTATTTCCCGATTATTGAAGCTCATTTCAAAGAAAATGGCCAAGCAGAAAAAATGTTTGCTGAATTCATCAAAAGTGCTTATTTATTAAATAAAAATATATTTTCATAAGTTTATTTAATAAAATAACTTATAAAATAATAAAAAAATGTTTAAGTGAATATTTCAGGTGTAAAATGGTTACTTGATGAATATTTATATGTTTCATTAATTAGAGGTACTTCAGTGCATATTTTACCTTTGCATTTATTTGAGCAAGAGCATAGTGACTGTGGCATAGCCTCCCTCTCTTCAGTTGTTAATTATTACAATCCCAAAATGAATTATAAAAAAGTCAAAAAAATGGCTTTTAATTTCGATCCTAGGATTGAAGACGAAGGTACATGTTCAGGGCAGTTAGGTCTGTTGTGCAATAAGTTTAAATTTAAGAAAGTTACAATTTATTCATCAAATCATGAAGTTATAGATTATGGCTGGAAAAAGAAGCCTAAGGATGAGATTAAAGCAAATCTTAAAGAGATTAGTATTTATGGTAGGCGCAAAGATATTAGAGAAGATGCCTATTGGTATTATAGGTTTTTGAATAAAAGAGCTTATGATAACAATTTAATTGTTAGTTCTGATTTTGCAAATATTATTAAAAATAGCATTGACAATTATAAGCCAGTACTGTTAGACTACAATTGGTCGCAGATTTTTAATAAGGCAAAAGTAAACAGAAATGATGAACCCGATCATATTCGAGGAGATATAGATTATCATGCAGTTGTTGTAGTAGGCTATAGCAAAGAGAAAGTGTGCATTCAAGATTCTCACAATAATATGCAGAAGAGTAATAAAGTTGAGCCTATTAATAATGGTTGTTATTATATTAAATGGGA
>Ga0181590_10000320_pt1 | contig 37832 bp, 23 predicted proteins | sample 071ome_34_FD_132446 | JGI IMG/M metagenome (GOLD analysis project Ga0181590, IMG submission 132446) | Coastal salt marsh microbial communities from the Groves Creek Marsh, Skidaway Island, Georgia - 071411BT metaG (megahit assembly) | ecosystem: Environmental > Aquatic > Marine > Intertidal...
TATATTCATAATTATTATTTTAGTTATGCCAATGTTATTGAATTCTCAAGTTACAAGTTCATCCTCCCCCTATCTTCAGGTTACTGAAACACCCATTATTCCTTCAAATCCAACTAATGTTGTTATTCGTGAAACCGCTCAATATAATGCACCAACTTCTGATGATGATCCAATATCATATCTGACAGGTGTAATTTATTGGGAAGAATTAGCTGGCACAAGATTAAGTTTTTTTGTAAATACTAGTAAAGTCATTAATGCTGTTTTCAAAGATTTTGAAACTAAAACCGAAATACCACAATATGATGAAGCAGGTGATATGCCAAACGCTGCAAATTCTGCTGCTAGTATCTTAATCAAACCAGATAGATATATAATTGGTCCTTCAAGTCGATCTTTTCAATATGAAATTGAAGCATATTATGAACCCGATATTGTCGAAGATACTGGTTTTATAGTTGTTTTCAACTCCCAATCAGTTGATTTTTCTATAGAAATAGATGGGCAACCTGCATTTGCAAGGACGGATTATTATAATCGTATCACTTTACCTCAAGGTGCTGGTATCGTAAGTTATGCTCCAATTGATAATGGCTTTAGCACACCTATTGGTAAAACAGATGATGGTCGATGGGTACTAGAATGGGAATATCTTAATAGAGAAATGGATACAAAACATGATCCATTAATGATTTCAGTGACTTATACATATGATGAAATATTTTTGGCTTTTACAGAACAAGTTTATCAAAATCAAATTGAACAACAAAAGCAACAAGAAGAAATTAATCGATTAAATCTTCTTAAACAATCATTCGAGATAATTGCAACTTTTGCTATATTAGCAAGTTTATTTTCAATCCTATTTGCATACTTATTAGCAAGAAGAAAATTTGAAACTGATTTAAACACCGCAAAAGAACTCCCCAAAAGGGAAATTGTCGATATTGAAAAGAGTCCACCTCAAAATTTACCTGTTAGGTCTATGTTTTTATCGATTATGATTATTATTCCTTTAATTTTGAATCCCATTCCATTAACAGATGCACAACTAATTGACAATGATAATATCCTTTGGAATGGGACTTATGATCTAAATAATGATTTAACCTTAACTGAGTACATAGATATTGAATTACCTATTGAAAAAGAAAATATTTATATCTATACGAATACCTCTGAGGCATCATTAAGATTTTACGATGACTTAGGTTCTGAACTGCAATTTGAAACTGAAGATAATCGTTTTATCATACCTAATCCAGGACTAAAATTTAATTACGAATTAGAGAGGCCATATCAAGTTCATAATAATTCTGGAATGTTAGTTTGGTTAGATCGTTTTTGGTTAGAATTTCGAAATCCAGAAGCAACTAGCTTAGAAAATGAATATTTCAAAGTTGATTTGAACTATAATGTATTACTTCCAAGAAATGCAATTTTATACAGTGCATCACCTTCAGAATTACTTGAAATTTCAAATATCGACGGAAGAACTAATGTCAATATGCGTGATCAATCTCGGCAAATGGATGCTTTTCATGATGTTTTTGAGACTCAAGTAACATTTTCTTTCCTCAATATAATAGATGCCTTGGAAAATTTAGACTCAGATTTTGTTCAATTAAAGCCAGAAGAACAAAACATAGAATCCTTGTTGCTAGTCGCTGCAGATGAAGTACTAATATTTTCATTAATTGGGTTGATCGCTCCAATATTATCATTCTTTTTAGCTTATTGGATCCTCAGAAAACGTTATAAGAAACTCATTGACAGAATTGAAAAACAACAAGAAGAACAATTATTTGTTGAAGCACCTCAGATATCTGCATTTACTGCCGCTATAACCAAAACAGAAGAGCATTTATCAAAAGCCTTCAAAGGTCATATATATCGATTAAATATGTATCTTTCAAAAATACTTGAAACAGATATCTCTAAACTTAACGATATCCAATTATTATCATTAATAAAAAAATCCAAGGTTAAGATTGATTACAATATCTATCAAGAAATCAAAGATCTTGAAAAAAGTATGATTTTTAATGATGAAATGGATCAAACCACTGTTCGTCTAATCTTTGATTTAGTAAATGACTTAATAAAATCACATCAAATGGAGGGTCAAAAATGAAATTTCAAGCTATGCTTCTTACATGTTTAACTATGATATTACTGATCTCATCAAATGCAGTTTTCGCTCAGCTCGTGGATCAAACAACAACATTTCAAATAAGCCCACAACATGAATTAAGTATCATACCATCTGGGAGCCTGACTTGGAATGAAGATTCCTCTAATATCCTTACTTTAAATTTAACAATGTCTGATTATGAATTCAATAACTCTGAAATTAAAATAATAACAATCGCATTCATCATTATTGACGAACCTTCAAATCAGCCAATAACCCAAATTAGGAATAGTACCCAAATTTCTCTCACACAATATTCAAATTTAATACAATATACTCCTTCATTTGTCACTCCTGTTGAAACTGATCGTTTTTTTGTTAATGTCACATTATTAGCGATTCCCTCAGGTGGAGGCGTTGATGAAACTCAAAATTTTTACTCCTTTAGATTTCCACAAGAATCTTCGATTATTGTTCAAAGAGATAATATTGTACCTGCAATCAATCTATATGGCTTTCCACAAGGAAGTTTCTTTGCAAACTGGTTACCCTTTTATTTTACCTCTATTTTTATTCTAATAAGTCCAATATTTGTGGTTTTATATTCAAATTACAGATCATCCAAGGATAAAGTAAATTCTACTAAAAAAAATATGAACACATTGGAGGAAACTAATAATGATTGATATCTCTATTCAAATTAGAAAAGTCACAGATAAAGTGAAACAGTATTATTCACTCTTTGGTTACTCCACATTCACACAATTTTCATCCTCATATTCTAAAGTAAACGGAATTAAGCGAATGGGTTTTGAAGAAATTGAATGTGTGATATCTGATACTGCTCGAGGTACCTCTATAGGTTTCTATCCCAAAAATCAACTACAAAATATTCTTTATTCACTTCCTTTGTTGATTGGTTTAATTTTAATTGGCTTATCTAAAATAGAGTTATTCACTCCCTATTTGACAGGTGATATTGATCAAACTAATGTAAGGTTAAATTTTATTCAATTATTATTCGGAGACTTAAATACTTCATTTTTTAGTATCTCATTTCTGATACTCCTATCTGCCTTATTTATATTGAGTCCCTATTTAATCCAAAAAATAAGGATCGATATACTAAAATCAAGATTTTCTTTCTATTCAAAAGATGCAGTCTGGGAAACTAAGGATATTCCACAGAGTTTGATAATTCTCAACTCAATTAAATCCCCCTTTTATCATGGTTGGTTAATCCTTATACTCTATTTCTTACCTTTTTCAACAACTAATGAAGTATTAATAGAATTAACAGAAATTTATAATACCTCAACTGAAAACCTAAAAAACGCAACAATTGAAGCATTCTCAATAACTGGTGGTTTGATATTGGGATTATTGTCATCTTATAAATCTATAAAAATACGAGCTGAAATTTCAAAAAACGATAAACGCTACCGTAACTCAGGTGGTCTCACAGAAAGGCGCATTTATCCAATTTTATTCGGAATACAATCTGCGTTAACTTGTTCAATAATATTTGCAATTTTCTTATCTATTTCTTTTTTTAATATTGGCACTGCATACCATATTGGGATGTTTCTTTTCTTTTCATTAATTGGAGGTCTAATCGCAGGTATAATTCAGGATGAGGGGTTACTATGGAATTTAGGTACCTATGCGATTTTTATATTTTTCTCATCTCTATTATTAATATTTCAAACTGGACAAGAATCTGCATTTGCTTACATAGTTATCCTTCAATTATTTTTTATACCCATTCCATTTGTAATGATGATCTCAATCCCATTCCAAAATTACTTAGAAAAAAATGGGATGAGGAATTTAGAATGGTTATTTGACATATTTCCCTTATTCCCTTTTGTGACCTTATATCTCAAAAATAAAAATAAGCGTATCATAAAAAATCAATATGTGGATCGACTTAAACAAAATATTGAATTTGACTCGCTCTCAGATCAAAAAATACAATTTTCTAAAGAGTTCTTATATGATGTAAATTCTAACTCTCACAAAATAATTCGCCATTATTTTGAATTAATTTTTTCATATACTGCATCATTTGATGAAAATCATTTTGTAATCTTTCCAACAGTTTCTCAAATGAATAATTGGTGGCTTAAAAATCAAAATCAAAATTTATCTTCTGAACAATTTCAATTTTTATCATTTTCAGATAAATTGTTATGGGACCCTGAATATATTCCTGATGATGATACTTTATCATCAATAGAACAAATCGGTTTACAAATGGTGTTTTCGTTAAATTGAGGTTTTATTATGTCTGAAATTAATTTATTAAATAATCGAATAGAGGGTCTCTCGATCTTAGCCCGTCAAAAAGTATCCAGTTTTCTTTCAGGAAACCGTCGTTCATTATTTTTAGGTCATGGCACAGAATTTGCAGATTTAAGGGAGTATGTTTATGGGGATGATCAACGTCATGTAGATTGGCGTGCAACCGCAAAAAGATTAAATAAATTAATTGTGCGTGATTATGAGGTCGAAAGAAACACCAATGTCATTTTCATACTTGACTCAAGTGCTTCCATGTTGTTAGGCGATACCCAAAGTAGAATAAAGTCTGCTGTTATAGCTGTTGCCTCATTAACACATGCTAGCATTGCGAATAAAGATTTTTTTGGATTTGGTTACTTCTCAGATGATCAAGAAGTTTTCATCCCTCCAAAAAGTGGTAAACCACAAGAATATCTAATTTATAAAAAATTATTAAATCTTATCCCAAAGGGGAAAACCAATTTAGGTATGTCATTATCAAAAATAAGTTCTTCTTTAAAACAAAGAAGTTTATTTATTGTATTAACTGATCTGCATGATGACCTTGATGAATTATTTAAAGGTCTTCGTATTTCTAAAGGATTTAATCATGAAGTGAAAGTAATGCAATTTAGTAATCGAAATGAATTTGTTCTTCCAGAAAATTTAGGAAAAGTAAAATTTATACACCCAATTACAAAAAAAATGGTTCAAGTAAACTTGTCTGATCCTATCAGTTCAGGGTTGTATTCATTTGAAATTGAGAAAGATAAAAATAAGTTAAAAGATTTTAAGAGAAAATTAAGAGGAATTGATGTTGATGTGATTGAATGTTTTACAGAAAATGTAATCGAACAAGTTTTGTTAACATATTTTTCAACAAAGAGGAAAGGAATATGATATGAAATTTAATACATTGTTTTTTTTAATGTTACTGATTTGTAGCCTCATGCCCTTATCTGGAAATGCTTCAAGTGCAGGCGACGATGATAGCCCCCCTCCGGAGGGCGGAGGTTCTGCAGGTGGAGGAGGAGGTTCTCCGCAATATTTTGACTATTATGTTCCATTAATTTTTAGCGAGTCATCAAAATACGGTGAGTCACAAGTTATTATATGGACTTATACCTCTTCAGCAGTTATCACTACATTTTCGCAAGATGGTTTTGGTCGAAATGTAGTTCAATATCAAGAACCTACAAAATTAATATTCACACCTAGCATGAATGAGGGTTTAACTAATGGATCTTTAATCCGATTAACAGCGCCTGCACAAGTTGTTGGTCAACGCTCAAGTCAAGATATAGTTCAAGATAAATCATTCGCGTATTCCATCCTTCCAAAAAGAATGATGGGTTTTGAATATTTTTCTCCTTTTGATGGCAGACTATCTTTGTTTTCTTTAAACTCAGGAACTACAGTTAACATTCAAAATATAGATGGTACAAATTTAATCCAATTAATCCCTGATGGTTCAACTTTAACAATTGATGTAAAAATTGGCTCTTATGTTAATACTAGCTATCCAACCTTAGGTGTTTTCTTCTCTAATAATGAAGGTTTTTCCGCTTCTATGGCGGTACCAAGGTACTTACATGGCCAATCATATCATTTCAGTGGTGATATGACATCCCCAAGACAAAATGAAATCGATATGAGTTATCTCAGAATAAATCCCGACTCGCCTACTGTCATACAATTTCAATATCGGACTGGATTATCAAAAAATGTTACTATATTTGAGAAAAGTGATTTTATTCTCTCCAATGATTTGGTAGGATTTTACTCATATAATTCCAAAGTAGAAGCAAATCTGCGCATAAAATTTGCATATGGTGGCACAATTAGATCAAGTACAATTCAACTAATGGCAATTGAAGAAATGAATTCTGCTGAATTATTTCTAAATCCTGCAAATTATTCAAGTTATTACAGTTTATATGAATCAAATACAAATTATAATTTTACAACTTATGATTACAATAATAATAATTATATCTCCGAAACCAGAGGTAGTTTATCAGGTCTCAAATATGAGACAATTTCTGTTAACAATTTAATGGATCCTCAAATATTGTTAACCACAAAACAAGTATTTGGATTCTCAACGTTACCCGGTAAATCTTCACATCCTATGAGTCCTTCTCTTGCATTTCTTAACCTTCCATTAAATACTCAAAGTTTCCAAAATATTACTGGTTTGAAATCAACATGGTACCGTTTCCCTAACCTTGCGGTTATTAACACTGAAATAATTCCTGGTCCATTAGAAGAATATACAGGTCAATTGATTAAGGTTGAAATTAAAGCCAATGGTTCACTTCCAGTTAGTAAATTTAAAATAGAAATTACCATTGATGATGAGTTGGAAATTGTGGAAACTTTTAATTTTCTTCAAGTAAATAGATCATTAATCTTTGAAATACGAAAATTCATGGAATTAAATGTTGAATCCCTTAATATCACTGTTGATGTTGATGTTGATGATGAAGTATCTGAAATAAACGAAAATGATAATTATAAACAATATGATTTTGAAGTTTATACAAATACAAGGCTTAGATCTACCATATATCTTGTAATTTTGGTACTTATCGGTGTCTCAATAAAAACAATACGTGATAAATATCTACAAAAATTGAAGCTAGATCGATCAAGTGTCGATTTAATTCTGGAGAAGGAGAGTTAATATGTCCGTTATTGAAAACATAGAAAACATCATTAAGAATAACAAAAAATTGTTACAAATAATATTACCTATATTTCTTTTAATCATAATTACTATCCTCATCATGGAATTTCAAAATTATTCTATATTTCTTAGTTTATTACTTACATTATTATTATTATTTTCAACTTACATCATCATCAATTTTGCAATTTTTTTAAATGGCCCATCTCGGACAAAACAAAGTTTTAACCGTTTTTATGCCTCTCATTTCTTATCAATATTTTATAAAATATTTTTCCCTGTTGTTATAGTATCTTCTATTTTTCAATTTATATTTCAGTTACTTTTAATTCCATCAAATTTTGGTGGTTTTGGTATTTTTGACTACACTGTAATCTCCCCATCCTTGATGATCACTTTTACAGCCGGCAGTTTGATAACGGCAATAGGTATTATTGTTTTATCGGATTATGAAATGAAAAAATACTCTCTTCATTATAATTCAATAACTAATAAAATGAGTAATGGAAAAAGTACTCTTTTCTCATTACCTATAATTGGATTATACATGGGTCTTATTTTTTTAACTCAATTCATATTAACTCGAATATACGGTCCGGGGATTTTAATTTCTAATCAAAGTGTTTCTTTTGACTTAGATTATGGTGTCAATAGAGCTGCTAAATTTTGGGATTTAAGTACTTCAAATGAACAAACAATGGTATTGTTTACCTATTTTATTGTTTATATCGCATTAGAAATATTTTTACGGGGACATATAGCAAGGCAAGCAGAAGGATACAATTTAGGACCATCTGCAATTATTTTTATTCCTGCAATAATTCAAGCTACAGCATTTACTTCTGGCACTGCACTATTCTCAGGTGAATTTATTTATTATTTTTACAAGGTCTCAGATGCTCTACTACTTGGTATAGTATTAGGTGTAATTTTGTATAGAACTGGAAATTTCTTCATAACTATCATTTCTGCTTTAATAATTCGTATATTTGACTCGAGATCAGAATTTCAATCTGTTATTCTTAAGATGCTACCTGAGTCCTTTGGTGAATATAATCCATTAGATACAGTTATATCAATATCCGACAATATCGGTCAATTCATAAATTATTCTCAAATATTTCTTATTGTAATTAGCCCATTTATTATAATTATAGGTTATCAAGAAGTCATAAAAATTATTAGTAAAATTAAAACAGATTTTAAAAAACAGTGGTTTGGATATTTAGTCTTAGCATCCGCATTTATTATCATAGACATAGTATTTTCATTCATGACTGGTTTAGATCTATTTTCGGCACTAATTGGTTTTTTCATCGCACTTTTAGTTATTCGATTTGTGCTTAATTATTTTTTTCAAGTTTTACCAAATCCTACATCTCCACCAATCTTAAACTCACAATCATCAGCTATCGATGGTGCACTACCATTTAATATAAATGAGGATATCAAATTCATAAATAATAATAATTCTAAATGGTTCAATAATCCTCGAAATAATTCTGTTTTAGGAATTTTAATTTTTATTTATTTTCTATTTTTATCTGCAACTTATCGTCAAATTAATGATTTAACTGCATTAGAATTATTAACATTCTTGATCTATCTAATAATATTACCTTCTTTAATTATTGGGGTAAGTCTTTATTACATAACAAAAGCACAGCAAAAAGGATTTTTCTTCCAAGAAAAATGGCGAGAAAATTTATTTTTTACTTCTTATATATTGATTTTCATAACTATTATTTCATGGACAAATCGAACATCAACACTTAATTTTAGTTGGAGACTGATTCCAATTGCACTATTTACATTATTATTTATTTGGGAAAAGCCAACTGAAGATTTAATAAAAGAGGTAACATTTGGATTAGTAAGTAAATCTAGATATGCTACAATGCGGTGGTTACAATACAACATAAAAGCTTTCAAATCAATAATTAATGATTTACTTCTCACTCAGAATGATAATCTTACTGTCGGAGTATATATCGCAATGGCCCATAATGATCTCATAGATACCGAAATAATACATAAAAAATTGAACGAGAATTCTAAAATATCTGAAATTATCGGTATTATTCTTGCCATTGGTATTTGTAATATTAACGAATTAGAAAAACAAGTATTGAATTTTATAGATCATGAAAATCTTGATATTCAAATTTCAGCTTATTCAACATTAGGAAAAATTGGATCTGCATATTCTTTGCCAAAAATGGTTAAATCTTTAGAAGAAAATCCAAAAATTGCTCTCTTGAAATATGCACGAAATGCAATTCAATCAATTGATCCAAATTATCCTATTTTCTCTTTATTTTAATGAGTTATCTATAATGAATTCTTGATCATGAAAATTAAATTTAATCACCTTTATCCCTATGACCTAATATATACATAAATAATTTTGAATTTAAAATCCATCATGCAGAAATATGTGTTGGCTATCGATCAAGGTACCACTAGCACTAGGTCTATTTTGTTTGATAAACAATGTAATATAATCTCAAGATCTCAAATAGAACATGAGCAAATTTTCCCTCAACCAGGGTGGGTTGAACATAATCCAGTTGAAATACTGAATAATACTTATCACACTATGTTAGAAGTAATCGAAAAAAAACAAATTAAACCTGAACAAATAGTTAGTATAGGAATAACAAATCAAAGAGAGACCACAATTTTATGGGATCGATTGACAGGTGAACCCATTCATAATGCAATAGTCTGGCAAGATGACCGAACAAACAAACTAGTAAATGATTATATAAAATCAAAGGGAGATGATTTTTTTCGACAGAAAACCGGTCTACCAATATCTAGTTATTTTTCAGCTCTTAAGATTAGATGGTTGATCGAAAACATAACTGAGGCACGTGATTTAATTCATAAAAACCGATTATTATTTGGTAATATTGACTCTTGGTTAATATGGAACTTAACAGGTGGTACACAAAATGGTGTGCACATTACTGATGTCTCTAATGCAAGTCGAACATTATTAATGAATTTGGAAACACTTACCTGGGATGATGACATACTCGATTTTTTTGATATTCCCAAATCTATCTTACCAATCATCCGGCCTTCAATTGATAGTGGTATATATGGATATTCACAAGTTAACAATCCTTATCCAATTGAAATTCCCATATGTGGTGCTATTGGAGATCAACAAGCTGCAACTTTAGGTCAAGCTTGCCTCAACAAAGGTGACTCGAAAAATACATATGGTACCGGTTGTTTCATAATGTACAATACTGACGAAGAGATAATATATTCAAAACATGGTTTACTTACCACTGTATACTTTCAAATGAATAATGATCCTCCAAAATATGCTTTAGAAGGATCTATTGCTAATACCGGATCGTTAGTTCAATGGTTGAGAGATAATCTAAATTTAATAGACTCCTCTGAAGAAATTGAACTATTGGCAAATAAAGTTAAAGATAATGGAGATGTGTATATTGTACCTGCTTTCTCTGGATTATTAGCTCCTCATTGGCGATCCGATGCTAGAGGTATTATTATGGGTATAACAAGATATACCAATAAAAATCATATCGCAAGAGCAGCATTGGAGTCAACAGCTTTTCAAACTAAAGAAATCATTGACTCAATGAATAAAGAAGTTGGAGTCGACTTAACAACTCTGAAAGTTGATGGTGGTATGGTTTCAAATGATTTATTAATGCAATTTCAGGCTGATATATTAAATTGTAATGTTATTCGTCCAAAAATATCTGAAACCACCTCTCTTGGAGCTGCTTTTGCAGCAGGTCTTGCAATAGGTTATTGGGAGGATATTGATGAAATAAGAAATATATGGTTAAAAGAAAAACAATGGTCGCCAACAATGTCGACTAATAAAATTGAAACTTATTATTCCAAATGGAAACAAACTGTAGAAAAGTCACTTAATTGGATATCTTAATTCTTATTTATCATCTTTGTTTAATGTTGCAATTGGTATTAAATATTTATTTACATCATTTGTTAATCTTCTTAATCCCGCAATGAAATCTTCAAATTCTAATGAATGTAAAGGTAGTTCAATCAAGGCATAAATTTTTCCATTTTTTGTAATTCCAAACTTAGTTAATGTAGTCGAATAATTTAATTGTAATAATTTATAGTAAATTTCTTTTTGGTTGGTTTTAATAGTTTCTAAAAATAATGACGAAAAATATATCCAATGACTAGTTTCAGAAAATTTTATGTTTATTTTTATTTGTTTAATATCTAATTTCGCTATCAATGTTATGTTATATTGCCCATCTTTATCCTCTATAGACTCTGGTTTCCAATTAAATTCATCTAAAAAATCTAATACTTTTTCTTTATGAGATTTAGTTTCAAATGCCAAAGCTATCATATTCTAAAAAATTACATATTTTTATATTTTATGTATGATTATACCAAGAAAAATTAGATAATACAGCTTAAGCGGTTCTTAATATCTTAATTAAATTTTTGATAATTTTTTTCTCAGTATTCATTAATTATATATTGATTTTTTTATATTTTACATCACACATTTTTATCTCTATGTCAATTTTTTAAAAAGATCACAAATATTATGAAATAATGAAAGTCCTAATTATACTTGGACTACCACTTAGTGGTAAAACAACACACGCCATAAAAGTTAATGATTTACTAGATCTTAAACAAAATATTCCTTTGGTGGAGACAGGTCCATTTGTTTTCAAAGCAGTCGCTGAATTAGGCCTTGAGCCCAATCCCTCAAATGTAAAAAAAGTAGTACAAAATTTAAAGGAAACTCATGGTGATGCTGTTTTTACAATAAGGGCATTAGACCATATTAAAGCAAACTTTTCTGATAGATCCGTAGTCATATTATCTGGTCCAAAGGCTAAATCTGAAATCGATGTAATCGCAGATGACATTGGGCGTGAAAATGTAGTTTTAGTTTCATTTCATGCTAGTTTTAAAACTCGACACTCCAGATTATTAAATACTGATCGTAAAAATGCTTCAAAAGGCGGTAAGTCCGTAGAAGATGAAGTTATGGCACGTGATCCCACTAAATTAGTATTAAGAGATACTAAAGAGTTGAGTTATGGATTAGGAGAACTAATGGCTTTAGCAGATTATGTCATAAATACCGAAAATCGAAACTGGCCTCATAAAACATTTGATGATACACTGATTGATTTTGCTAACGTCATTAAACAGATTATTTCTTAATATCATTTTTCCTTTCACTCATTCCAAATCGACATTCCTTTATAATTTTTATTTTTAATCAGAATTAGAATATGACTCAAGATAATGAAAATGATATAAAGACAACGAATTTTTCATTAGATTTATTGCGAGTCACCCCAAATAAATCTGATATACCTCCTAACAAACATACTGATCGCTTAACTGATTTTGTTATGATCTTACTTATATTTTCTATATCGTTGTGGTTTCGATTTTATTCAAGAGAACTTTTCATCGATGTCTATGGTATAAACACATTTCACTTGAAAATTGATAATGAAGATCCCTTAAATTTTGGTAACTTTTTACGTGCAAATCCAGGAGATACTGTATTCACAGAAGGTTATTATGATTTTTACACCTACTATATCCCTTATGTCAATGCATATGAAGAGAGTTGGAATCCGTATTCAGGTTCAAGAGTAGCAGGTGATAACATAGGTGGTTATGTATATGGCCCATTTTATATGATCTCGATCTCGATCGGAAAAATTTGGTTTAACTTGTCTACTGTTGACTCTATAGTGTACTCAAATTTAATCTTAGATTCTTTGACTTACGTTATGATATATATTATCGCTAAAAGATATACAGGCAATATTTTTGCATTTATAATTGCAATATTGGGTTCATTCTCACCAATCTCATTGTTTTATATTGCATATCGAGGATTAAATGCTCCTATTATGAATTTTTCATTTTTAGTCTTTGTTTGGGCATATCTTGAACGTAAAGATAATCTTTCTATGTTTATGTTAGCATTTTCACTTCTAACAAAACAATTCCCTTTATTCATGGCCATGCCCGCTGGTTTTTGGATGGTGAGACGTTATGGTTTCTTTAAAGGTGTCGGATATTATCTACGGTTCTTTATTTACGTCCTTTGTCTATCAATACCGTATATTCTATGGGACCCAAGATCATATATCATTCGGTTATTTATACCCGGTGGGGGGAAAGATGATATTTCATGTCCAAGTAATAGTGAAGCTACGAATTTATTCCATGGTACGATTCCATTAGATGCATGTTTTGATAATAATACTCGTATACCTATCGATTTAGACTTGCTACCTATTTATTCAGATTTTGTGTTTTCTATAGTTAACTCACATTTTCTATTTTTCTTTTCATTATTTGTTATCGCTTGGATAGGTTTCACAGGGTACGATTATTTAGAAGAAAAGCCAAAATTATACTTAGTTTTCTTATCTGCTTATTATGGAATTGCTCATGCAACAATAGCCAGAGGCATATACAAATATTATCTTACATTTATCGTTCCCATATTTATCTTAGGATTAATCTCAAATCACGAAACTAAATCACTTAACCTAAAATTAGGCCAAACATTAAACCAGTCTATCAGATTATTTTTAAATTCAAAATATAGGACTCAAAACATATCTTTTATGTATTGGGTGCATGCAATATTAATCATACTTTCTTTTGTTGGTCTCTTTATTGTGATTGATTTTACCATATCATTGGCGACATTTTACCAAACAAATTCAGGGATCTACTATTTGTTTCTAATATTAATATGCATCTATTTCATTATTAATCCCACTTCATCTAAAACCAGCTCCTCTCAAAATAGTTCATTTAAGAGTTCTAAAATCTATTTTTCTCAACTTTCAATATATTCCATAATTTATTCTATCTTAGTATATATTTCATTCAATTTATCACAATTGTATTTTACATCAATTGAGCATAGTATTTATAATTTCATTCTTATACTAATCATCCCTCTAACCTTTGTCTTATTGCCTTACTCACAATCTAAGATCATAAATACAGATGAAATCCAATCTCCAATAACTAAAATAGACATACAATTTATCAAAGAAATTTTTTCAATATTAATCTTATGTATATTTATTCTATTTTTTAATTATCAAATACTTATTGTACATAGGTTCTATTCTACTTTGACTGTATTTTTATTTTCCTTTATATATATGGCTCTACTTGGTTCTGATATTTGGTTGTCTTCCTATAAGGTTCCAGTTAATATTTTTAATCAATACAAAAAAATGAAAAACTATCAAAAAATTGTATAAAACTTAAAATCGGATATATTTTTATAAAAATCGATTTACAATTTTCTAAAATATTATATCCTACAAATCGAGTGTACTAATATGTCAAAGTTAACTTTAAATTTTATATTCATATTTTTGATTTTAACTTTTACATCCCCTACATATAGCGCAGTAAATAATCTCTACGAAGAGGAGATTTCAGGATACTATGAGGTCTCAAATGAAATACTAAGATTTGACACAAAAAGAGAATTTACAATCAGTCAATATGATACATATAATTTAGAATTATCTGGACAAAATATTCCATATGTGAATATCTCCTTAATTGATGATACTACAATAGGTAATTTAGAAAATATTATTCATCAAATAAAATATACTAATTTTATCCCAACTGTTAATTATAATTTTGATGGCTCAATAAACTCTGTAGAATGGGATATGAATCTATTTCGATTAAATAAATCTTCTCAAGCAAATCCATTTGATCCTCCTGTGGGAAATATTTTTAATAATGGCTCTTTAAGTCATCGAATGTTTGATTTAGTCGTTTCAAGCAGTGAATTTACTGTTGCTTTAGAATATTTTGAGTTTCAATTAATAGGAGATCGTATTGAAAAATTAAAAGTAAATACCGAATTGAGTACCGATAATTATGATAGTGGTTTAGTATTTCGCACAAATATTCATATAATCAAAAGAGACTCTCAAAATGATATTATTTATGATTATAGCCAATCCATACAAGAATCCAATCTATTATCACGCAGCATAAACCTACTTGATATACCTATTCTTTGGGTTCCATTTCAATTTTTTATGATTATAGGTTTAGTTTATTTATATATTAAAATTAATGATTTTCTTAAAAAATTAAAAATAGATTATCCAAAAGAGGATCATCATGAATGAACGTTTTCTTCCTAAAAAAGAAACATCTACAATTTCAGATGAAAGTTTCAAAGGACCAACTTTGAATTTAGTAATAATTAATATTATATTTTTCTTTTTTTCATCTATATTAAGTCAAAACCTATTTTTGACATCTCCTCAAGTTATAGTCATTACTGGATTTTCTCTCTATACATTTTTTGAAATCGGATTAATTTGGACTCCCTTGACGTCTGTTTTTACTCATTCAGGGATCGCTCATATTTCGGGCAATATGATTTTTCTTTTTATTTATGGTTATAGATTGGAAGAAATGAATGTTAAACCAAGATTTATTTATGCTGCCTATTTAATTACCGGAATTTTATCAACAATAATTGCCGCTCCAATTATCGGGTATCGCAGTATTTCTTTAGGAGCATCAGGCTCAATTTTCGGATTATTAGGTTTAGTTGGTGGCATTGAGATGAAAAAAAAGTCCTCAAATTTTAAGTCTATATTATTAGCTTCTTTCTTACTATTTATCATGTCAACTAGTGAAAATACTAATATTTTTGCACATCTATTTGGCTTATTAATAGGCATATTGATTGGTCGATATTATAATTTTGATATAGAATTATGATTAACTCTCATTTTTAACAATTAAGATCCATGAAGATAGCATTCCAATTAAGAATATGAATGAAATTTGTTGGTATTGTTCCTGATTATTATAGTCTTTCAATTTAATTTTTAGTTCAAAATGAGTATCTGATGCAATACTATTATTGGTATTGAAGTAATAGTAAAAGTTTAAATCTATTTCAAAAGAAATATTCTCAATTAAAAAATTATATAGGTTATAGGAAGATGTATCTGGTTGAAAAATGAATAAAATTGGTGTATTCAAATCTTCTTCTAATGTTAAATTAATGAATTCTCCTAAAAATAATTTATTACTTTCATTGTCTAAAAATTCAATTGTTATCGAAACTGTTTCGTACATATCTACCACAAATTCATTTCCCTCAATTCCATTCACCATAATTTTGGTTTTTGATTGTTTAGGTTCAATTAACCAATCAATCCCCTCATTTAATATTTTCTCATTACTTTGGGCAGAATGAGGTCCAGAATAGTCATAAAGAATACCGGTATTGTCAAATGGTAATTGACTTGAAAATACAATAATTCGTCCTTCGCTATTAAACTGAGCTGATGCTGCTACTATTTTATTTCCAACCTTTGCTAACTCATTTGTATTAACATTTTCATTTTCAATTAAATTTAATTCAGGTCCAAAATGCGCAAAATTTGTATCTTCTGAAAATATCACTTGTTCATCAGACATCATGGCTGTATCTTTACATAAATCAATCCTCATATCATAGGATAAATACTCATAACTACATGGCTTCAGATTTATATCATCCTCCGTCTCACTAAGAATTGATATACCTGTATTTTCCAATATTTTATTCATACTATTCTTTGAAAATCTACCATAGCTCGGATCTCCCTCTGCACTCAATAATCCACCACTAATAATCATAAATATTGCATTTCCATCCTTTTCAACAAAGTTTCTTATAGCCAATACTTCTTCTTCTTGATATTCCATATCTGGATTTGCTATGACTAATACATTGTACTCGCTTAATAATTCTTCTGTGATTAATCTGTTTCCACTTTTATGTATCATATGTCCATTGTACTCTAATGATTTGACCATTTGTGAAAATTGCCCCTCTGGACCATGGTTTCCAAAATAATTTCCAATTGTATCCAAATCATGACTGGTATCAAATAGTACTTTAGATAATCTAAATCTAGATTTACTATCAAAATATATAGTCATATTTGGTATTTTTGTGTTAGTATCTAAATCATAAAATTCAACTTCGCCATAGATAAATTCTATATTTTTTACATCAATTTCAAATTCAATTTCAATTAAATTATGGCCTTTTTCTAAAAAGATTTGATCTGGTAAATGAAAATTCACTCCATATGTCATATTATCATTAATGACTGGTATTACCGTTAATTCCCTTGATGAGTAAGCGTAAAAAGGTAATGTTTTATTTTCTCCTATCAATCTATGATGATATACATAATTCCTATCTTGCACAATATTAGGTGTGATCGACATCTCAAAATGGGAGTTATCATTTATTGTTTTATTTAGGATGGTATATGCTATTCCTAAATTTATTTGCCCTCTTCCTTGTGCTTCAACCTGGTCTATTAACCCACCTGAATTCGATGACAAATTACAGCTCCCATATAGTGCTTCTAATATTTGTACATTGGTTGCATCTGGAAAAGCCTCTTTCAACAGGGCCACACCTCCTGATACATGTGGTGTTGCCATTGATGTACCTGATAATTCTGATATACTTCCATCCATTGCATTGACTGATACAATTCTTGCTCCAGGAGCTATGAAATCTGCACCCGAAAAGTTAATCGCAGGACCTATACCTGAATAAGTCCATAATTCCCATTCTGTTTCAGAATAAGGGAATGATGCTCCAACTGATATGACATTATTTAATGCTGCAGGAATTCCTATTCCAGATCCAATTGGCCCCGTATTGCCCGATGCAGCAATCACTATGATGCCATTATCTACTGCAATGTCAATTATCGCTTGCATTGGGTCATTTAACCCTTCATATATCACCGTCGACAAACTTAATGATATAATATCTACATTTAGTTCAATTGCTTTTTCAATTCCTTCTATAATCCAAGAATTATCACCGGTCCCATTCTCATTTAATACTTTTATAGAATGTATTATTGAATTTGGTGCAATTCCATCAGAATCAGTAAGTTGAAAATTACCATCAATATTGTAACTTCCACTTGCTCCTATTATTCCCGCTACATGGGTTCCATGACCATCAAGATCATTCAAACCTTCAATCTCCAAATCACTCACCACATGAGTAAATATATTTTCCCCAAACCCTCCTAATGAAAAATTTAATCCAGTGTCAAGCACTGCTATTGATACTCCCTCTCCTGATAAATCATATTGATTTTTTAGAATATCTGCACCGATCATTTTACTGGTTTCTCTTAAAGTAAATGCATTTCTTATACCAAATTGATTTTTCAAAACTAATTGATTTGAACTTTCTGTTTTCGAAAATACGATGTCTTCAGTAATTGATTTCAAACCTTCTAAATCATATATACTATCATCCAATTGACTAACAACCAAAGATGGGATATACTTGAATTGTTTAATTATAATTTTTTCATCTAATAATTTCAATGCATTATCTCTGTAGGTATTGTCTTCAAAATATAAAATAAAATTGTCATTTTTATTTGAAATAGGAATGTAATCAATTGGAGTGTCTTTGTCATTTTCACCAACCAAATCATCCTCCTTATTATCTAATTCTATAATTTGATTTGTTTGTACAACAAATGAATTATTAAATGATGATATAGAACTTAATAACAAAAACAGTAACACAAAAATGTAAACTACATTATTTTTGTAGTACTTCCTCACATTTCTTCGTCTCTCCTCTAAAATTTAAGTGCTTTTTACAAACTTAGTGAAAATGATTAGAGATCAAATTTTTATTTAATTGAGAACTACCATTTATCGATGATTTTACATTTGTTAATGTATGAGCTCAACTATACAATGAGTGAACTCAAACAAAAGAAAATTCAAGATATACTATCAAAATATAGACGAGCTGGAGAAATTTCAATTGGTGCGAAAAAATTAGCTAAAAAAATAATCAAACCAGGAGTAAATATTTGGGAGGCAGGAGAAAAAATTGAAAATTATATAATTGAAAATGGTGCATACCCTGCTTTTCCTATTAATATAAGTACTAATAATGAAGCTGCACATTATTCTCCTGATATCTTAGATGATCGAATAATACCAAAAAAATCAATAATTAAGGTAGATTTAGGTGCTCATATCGATGGTTATCTCGTAGATACTGCAATTACCTTAAATTTTAACCCCGATTTTGATAATTTGTCTAAAGCTTCTGAAGAGGCATTAGATGCTGTAATCTCAGTTGCAAAAGCAGGTACAAAAATAAGTGAACTAGGAACTTTAATAGAAAAAATTATTACTCAAGCGGGATATGAACCTATACGAAACTTAAGTGGACACCAAATTAAAAGGTATGTTCTACATGCAGGGGTCACAATTCCTAATGCCTCACCTAGTTTTATAGATCGCCCACAAGGACGGTTACAATTAGGTCGTATCTATGCAGTAGAACCCTTTGCGAGTAATGGAAAAGGATTAATTGAAAATGGCAATATCACAAACATATTTAGGTTTGTGAACCCTCCTTCCAAAAAACAAAAGGAACTCATCCCCTTATATAATCGTTATAAATCAAAAGTGGGTGTTTTGCCTTTCTCTCCAAGGCATCTATATGGTTTGGATACAAGTGAAGATAAATTAGGAATTTATATGAATTTAAGAAAATTATTACGTGCAAATATTATTACTGGTTATCCAATATTAATTGAAAAGGATAGAAAAGCAATGGTTTCACAATTTGAACATACCTTGCGTATCACAAATAATGGTTGCGAGGTTTTGACTTCAGAAACATAATACTAATTAATTGAAACAGTTATACAAAAATTTCAATCTCTCACTAACCAACGGATGTGTTTTTGTTTCAGGTAATACTCCTTCCTTTTCCAATCTTTCAGTTTCAAAAATTAAGTTATCTGTTTCTTCCAAATTTTTTATTAAATTATGTAAATCATCTCGGTCTAAATCTTCATCAAAATTTATATTAATATCATTTTTCTCTAAAATTGATTTATTTTTCTTTTTATTCAAATAATTTGTTAGATCGATGTACAAATTATCTTTGCTTCTCTCTACTAATTGGTTAAATTCTTTATCATCAATATTCAATCTAAAGCCTCTATATATCGAGTTTAATTTTGACCTAACAAAATATTCAATAGAAAATTCTCTGGCTCTATTAATGTCAATTTCGGACGGATCGATCATGTTTAAAAGTCTTACAGACATCTCATTTTCATTCAATTCATTATATTTTGTATTTAAATATTCAACATCAGATTTTAGAATTCTAACTACCTCCGCTCTTTTACCTATTTTGAATAACGCATTAATTAATTTTAACTCACCCATTACCTTTGCAGCATAATGATCTGCTAATAATTCTGTTCTTCGATATGCAAATGTTATTAATCTATATGCAAAATTCATCACTATTCGAATGATAAACATCAATGTAAAAATTAAGAAAATCCTTATTAATGTAATTTGATTAAATGGTTCGTCTAATAATATTTCTCCCATTGCAGCAAGCAAAACTGCCCACGCAACAATAATTATCAATCTTGGAGAATATAATGCACTATTTATCCAACTGTCTTTTCTAGCTGCGTGACCTATTTCATGGGCCACAACTGCTTTGATTTCGTCGTCATTCAAAATATCAATGATATTACGATTGATTATTATCCAATCTTGACCTAATTTAGGTATCGGTAAAATTCTCATTGTAAATGCATTAGGCACTAACTCGTTTGACATGTAAACCCTTTTGATAGATTTCACTCCTGTTTTCTCAATCAAATTTTCAACCATCACTCCGATGCCAAATAACATTTTCAAATTTTGATATGTTCCCTCTGGTTCTCCAACCGCTAAATCCTCTAAAAAATGGTCTACATTTTCAATTGAATATTCAATTTTATCAGGATTCCCCAAATGAAATTCCATTTTTACTCTATTTAATAACGAATCTGGACCAATAATTTGTACCATATCTGATCTTGTTACCGATCTAACCCCTACGAAATATGATATAATTATTGGTATAAAAAATAATGCTATAATTGTTAAGGTGTTTAAGTGGAATTCTTCAATCCAATTAAAATCGTATGTAAGTAAGCTTTCAGTATTAGATTTAACTTCTATATGGCCAACAAACCAAATTTGAAATATGTCATATATTAGAAATAAAATTAATGCCGCCCATCTTTCAGATGCCACCCTAAATTTACTGTCCACACTTTATCCCAAAATAGGAAATTTAAAGTATTTAGGAATGGCTAAGTCATTTCACTCAACGAAATTATGTTTTTTGCATTATCAAAATTGTCTACTGTAACTAAATTTCTACTTGATAAACTTAGAAAAAATATTGTCACATAAATCCAAATCCATATAATAAATTTTAGATTTTTGTTAACTTTGTTCCTTTTCATTGATATTTATTGTAAGTTTTATATTATCAATTACTGTTAATCCATTATATGGCAAAAAATGAAATCAATCGTGGTTCACCTGATTTAGAATATAGTGATGAAGAAGTGTTAAATTACCATGAAAACAATTATCCAGGGCATGGAAAAATCGAAATTATTCCAAAAACTCCTGTTATCTCTCAAAGAGATCTTACATTAGCCTATAGTCCAGGAGTAGCTGTTCCTTGTTTAGAAATCCAAAAAAAACCTATTGATTTATATAAATATACCAATATTGCAAATACAATTGCTGTTATATCAAATGGTACCAGAATATTAGGGTTAGGAGATATTGGTATTGCAGGATATCCAGTGATGGAGGGAAAATCAATTCTTTTTAAAGCATTAGCAAATGTCGATGCATTTCCTCTTATACTCAGTAATTATGATCCAGATTCATTCATTTCAACAGTCAAATCAATTTCGCAAAATTTTGCAGGTATAAATTTAGAAGATATACAAAAACCGGATTGTTTTCTTATAGAGCGCACATTAGAAAAAGAATTAGATATTCCTGTTTTTCATGATGATCAATGGGGCACTGCAGTTGTAACTTTGGCTGGAATACTTAATTCATTAAAATTAGTGGATAAAAATATCGATGATGTTAATATTGTTATGAATGGTAGTGGTGCATCTGGCATCGCAATAACTCATATGTTACTTGATGCAGGTGTAAAAGGAACTAATATACAAACAGTAGATAGAATAGGCACAATTTATTCTGGAAGGGGTGCCATGGATATGTATAAAGAGGAGTTATCAACTCGTATTAATCCAAAAAAGCTATCTTTATCTCTCTCTGAAGCGGTTGAAGGAGCAGATATCTTAATTGGAGCATCAAGTCCAGGTGCGTTTACAAAAGATATGATAAAATCAATGCAAAATGATGCCATTGTATTTGCGATAGCAAATCCTGATCCAGAAATATTACCCAAACATGCTATTGCTGCAGGGGCTACAGTTGTAGGTACAGGTCGATCAGATTTTCCAAATCAAATTAATAATGTCTTGGGTTTTCCTGGTATATTTAGAGGATTATTAGATGTACGAGCTAAAAAAGTCACAAACAATATGAAAGTTGCAGCTGCAAATGCAATTGCCAGTATGACTCCTGAAGAGGATCTCACCCCAGATAATATAATTACTAGTCCTACCGATCCTCAATTAATGGCCACTGAAGCTGCAGCAGTTGCAAAAGCTGCGATTAAAGATAATGTCGCTAGGAAAATAATAAGTGATGAAAAAATTTATGAACTAACCCTTAAACGTATTGAGTATTATCAAAAAATATTTGCTCCAACAGTGAAGTCTCGAAAAATCAATTAATAGTTATGAAGCTTGGGCTTAATGAATCTTAATTTAAAATAAATTCAATTGAAAAAATGAATTTCTATGACAGATAGGCCATAAAATAAATTGGATGAATTTCAGTAAATTATATCTATATACATCCTACATCAATTTTTATTTAATCAATTTAGATAACAGTTATATTTTATTTTTTTAAATATCTATTAGAACGGGTAATAATCTTATATAATGCATTATTACCAAATTCTTAGAATAAACATATTTTTTGGATTTTTCTCAAAAAGTATTCCATAAGGAGTCAATCTCATGTCTAAAAACAAAAAAAGGAAAAAGAAAAGTAATTCCGAGAGAGACTCTAAGGCAAGGACTGCATCTGCTGCAGTATTTTTCAATGAAAATAAATCAATTGCTGGTTTTGGAAATTCCTTACGAGCTGTCTTCACATCTGTTAGAGAACTGGTTGAGAATTCACTCGATGCTGCTGAACATAAAGGTGTGACTCCCAACATATCGATTAAATTGAGAAGATTAAAAAAACAAGAACTTATTGAATTAATGGGTACTAATATCATAAAAATTGATGACAAAAAAATAGACTTCATAGAATTATCATGTAAAGATAATGGGATTGGAGTGCCTAAATCTTTAATTCCACAATTGTTTGGTACTGTCTTAGCTGGAACCAAATATGGGGTGCAACAAGCAAGAGGAAGATTTGGCCTTGGCTCAAAAATGGTTTTACTATATGCAATGTCAACGCTTGATTTACCCATTCAGATTACAACAAGACATGAAAAAGATAATTTAACACATCGAGTAAAATTATTTATTGATCTCGAAAAAAATCAGCCCATTATACATAGTGAGGAACAATTTGAACCAGGTTCAAATGAATATTATGAAAATACTGGGACTGAAATCAAGGTTTCCTTTACTGGGTCATGGAATATGGCCAAATTATATGTCAAAGAATATTTTAAACAATTGGCTATTATTACTCCATATGCAGATTTATTTATTGATCTTCCTCCAGATAATGATATTCATGAACCATTAATTTTTCAAAGGGTAGTCGATGATATTCCAAATCCTCCCAAAGTTGTAAACAATCACCCTTGGGGTACAGATATCTCTACTTTTAGAAGAGAAATAAATAATTCAAATGATACAAATCTTATCAGCTTTTTGACTAAAAACTTTATGGGAGTTTCTGAAAAATCGGCTAAATCATTTTTTGATGAAGTCAAGGTCTCCACAGAAAAATCACCAAAAGCGTTAACTAGTCAAGAGATTAGGAGAATAGTTCATGATGGATTTTCAAGAGCCTTGAAAGAAGCAAGAGATCCAAGTATCAATGTAAAAGATAGAATTTTTGGTTTCAAACCTCCCACTGGTGATAGTTTATCGCCTCTAGGTGCAGAAAGACTCAAAAAAGGATTGGAGAAGGAGCTGACTCCAGAGTTTGTTCACGCAATTACTCGAGATCCAAAAGCCTATGAAGGCCATCCATTCATTATAGAAGCTGCCATAGGTTATGGTGGTGGAGTAAATAAAGCCGCACAATCCAAGGGAGTTACAATTGTGGATAATCGAATTATATATCGTTTCGCAAATCGTATCCCTTTAATTTTTGGTGCAGGATCTGATTTAATAACTAACATTGTAAACAATATAAATTGGTCCGATTATGGTTTGACAAGAGGAACTGAACCTTTAGCTATCGCAGTTTCTCTTGTATCCACAAAAATCCCATTTCCAGAAACTTCAAAAGAATATATTGACAAAGTTGACGAAATAGGTGCAGAAGTCAGATTAACCTTAATGCAACTAGGTAGAAATTTAAAACGTTTTCTCTCTGGTCGAAGGAGGAAACAAAGAGAAAGAAAAAGGAAATCTCAATTTGAAAAATATGCCCCAAGAACAATAAATAATTTACTCACAATTCTTGATAAAGAAGGATTAAGAAATAGTACCCTTGATATAACTGAAAATCGTTTTATCTCAGCACTAGCATCCGGAAAGTCAAAAACAGGACATCAAAAATTACCTAAGGGCCAACCTATTTTTCTTGCTCCAATCTGGTACCGTGAAGATACAATAAATAAACTAAATGAAAATGATATTTTTGATTTAGCCTCATTTTTACAATATGATAATATCAAATTATCTAAAATAGTTGAAATACCCGAGTTAGAAGTTGATATTATTAAGAGAAGAACAATCTCCGAATTAGATAAATCTTCTTTTATACCAGATCTTGATCCAGACATGTTAATACCTTCTAATATCGAAGCAAGGTTTAGTACAAGAGAAGACAAAGAAAAGTTAATATTTCTCCCAAAATTAAATAAATCTTTACACAGACGTTGGATACGATCAATATATGATTATTTAGTATCGCCTACATTACAATTAAAGAAAGTTGATGGACTCATTATAAAATTAATCGAAAAAGATCGTTTAGCAATTCTAGATAATATGCATCAGAGTATCACAAATGGTGATCTCTCTATTAATAATAACAATAGTTTGTCTGATGTTTCTATCCAAGTAAATAAATTAAAAAATATGGACTCTACAAATTTAAATATAATCCAAATCGATATCTCTAAAACTTTTATAAATTTTGAAGAACTAAATGCCGATCCATTAATATCAAAATTTAAATTTGAAACTTTAACTCAATTCTTATTCGCTACCACTCATCCCTCTAAACCATTAAATGAAAAACTATTGTCACAGATACTTATACCTAATTTTCAAGAAACTCTCAAAGAATTTATTTCTGCAAATAAGCAAATTGCCTCTCTAAAACTAACAAATACCGATCAAAATTGGATTGATGGATATTTGCGAAATGCTTTCAAACGACGAAATATCCTTAAAATATCAGATTTGGTCAAATATCCACAAGATCAATTAATTGAGATAGGAGAGTTACAAAGAACGTTGTTTAATGCATATATTTTATTTTTACTTCGAAATCAAACATTATTTTCAAATGAAAATTTTATTACATACTATCATAAAGAGAAAATAAAAGCATTTGAAAAAATAAATATCACTAATTTCGAACAATTAGCATCAACCAACTCAATTGATATATTTTTAAATAAAAATAGCGACGATTACATCGAACTTTTAGTTAAAGAAACAAAAGAAAATCTCACAAACATTTTGGAAAAATCACAAAAATTAGGCTCACTAAAAATGTTAAAACAAATTAATAACAACATAGAAAAAGAATTCAAAAAACTAAAAATTACGAATACTAACAGTTTATTAAAATCTTCATCTAAAATGTATTCTAAAAAATTACAGAAATATGTCCTTAAATATAAAATTTTACTGGGAACTCAATTTGATAATTTCAATAGTGAAATAGCCAAGATATTCAAAGAATATGACATCAATATTTTAGAAGAAATAGTACTTAGTCCTGAATATTTTACAAACTTAAAATTTCAACATGATCATCTTCAAATTGTTACCAACTTTTTTGATATAATTTTTTCTCCAATTATCTTTATCTCCTCAATACTATCTAATTCATTTCATGTTTTATATAACTATGGAGTAACTAATATTGGTAAATTTTTAATCTGGGAAACTCAAGAGTTATCTAAGATCACACAATTACCAGTTAACATTATTGATGATTTGAAAAACAATTTTAATGAAACTACTTTTCAATCTAACATAAATAAATTCAAAATAAAGTTAACTCAATTGACAAATATTTACTCATTGAAAGAACTGGAATTTTTGGAAAAAATCAAATATAATAGCCTAAGCCATGCAATTTCAATCAAGTGGGCAGACCCTTCATCATTTATCTCGAGTCAAAATAAAGTGTTGAAACAATATAATGATATTTTAACTCAACCTATTAATCAGTTACATCATTTTATATCTAATGAAAAATTAGCAAAAAAAATGTTATCAATATTCAAAGAGTTAGAGATTGACCATGAAATTTTCTCATTATTAGAATTGCTCATGAATCCTATTGATCAAATTATTTTAAAATTAAAAAATAAACGTGATAAAAACTATTTATCTAATTTTATTTCACATTTAAATCTATCAAAAATATCTGAATTTGAATTGAATTTAGAATTAATTGAAAGTGCATTAATTTTTAATATAATCAAAAAGTTAGACTCTCCCATATCTGCTTTTAAAGATCTTGGAAAAAATACAATCTCAATACTTCATGATTTAAATATAAAAAATATAAAAACCTTATTTTCCTATAATTTTGAAGAATTGTCCACTATACTAAATTTAGATATTAATGTCTTCACAAAAAATATTCTCTTATCTAAATTCCAAGACAAAGGGACCTCTCTATATTTTAAGGATGATAACAACAATGTCATCTCAAAAATTCATTTCAATAGAGATGGGAAAGATTATTTAAAATCAGAAGAAGTAACTTCTCTTTATAATGCAGGAATTAAATCCATAGAAGAACTATATTACTTGACTGATCCTGATACTTTTGATGTCACAATAACAGATAAGTCTGGCAAACATTTGTTTTCATGGGAATTAATTAATCATTTGAAAAAATTATTAGACTCTCCTCCAGTTATCATATCTTGGAAAAATAAAAATAAACCTCAAATAGATCAAGAACACCAATCTCCCGAAAATTCTAATAATGTTATTGATTTTTATGAAACTTTTACCTCTTCAGAACTACGTGAATTGTCCAATATAGGTATTACTAAAGTATACGACTTTCTTACTAGCACTCCATCAATAATATCTGATTGCTTGGGTTGGTCATTAGAAAAATCAACAAATATACTTAATTCAGTATTACTTCAAGAAGCAGGAATTTTATTATCAGACTTAGAAATTTTTAATGATGAACACATATCACATCTAAATGAGCTTGATATAATTACAATAGAAGATCTCTATTTCTCTACACGAAAAGATAATTGGATTTCAACTGAAATTAATTGGGAATCCATTGAAATATTCAAAAATTTACTTCATCTCCCAATTCATAACCTTTCAAATACATTTGGTCAAGAAATTGTTGACTCACTTAGCAATAATCAAATTAATACTATACTCGAGTTCATATTGACCTCTGATCAAATATTACAACAAAGAACTAATTTACCCGCTGAGCGATTCGAAAATCTAAAATTTTCATTAAAATTCACACCCCTTATCGAAACTTTTTGCTCGTCAATATTTTTTATGCCTAAATTAAATTTCACAGAATGCAAGTCTCTTTTTGAAAATAACATAAAGACTATAATTGATTTCATTTTCACAGATATAAATATTTTAGCGAATATATTGAATAAAAATACAAATGAATTAATTAATCTTATTAGTTCTATAGATATAGAATCAATAACTTTGTGTTTACAAAATAGGTCTATTGAACTCAAAGATATAGATCTGTTTAGTTCAACAGATAGAAAATTGTTGAAAGAGTTAAATATTTACTCTGCAACCTCATTGCTAACTCTACAAGATTTAATTTTCAACTATCACATATTAGTTGATACATTACCTTCCCATCTTTTAGAAATTATAGATCAAATCCAATATGTTTGTTCATTGCCACTTAGTCAGTTTCCTGATCTAAACACCCATGATGTCGAGATCCTAAATAACAATGAAATATTTACAATTTCAGATCTTTTATTTACATTCAATTATACCTCAACTCAAACATCTAATATTCCATTATTAGATAGTATAATTTCAACAAAAAATGATATCGGCAATTTAACTCATTTGATTTCTATGAGATTACTACCTTCTCATGTAGTATCAGACGTGGTTTCAAAAGATCAAAATTTATTAACATGTTGGATGCAAGACTCAGACTCGATTGATCCAAAAATAGTCCAAAATATACGAAAAACATTATTATTAAATATAAAACATACTACTTTCTATGACTCAAAAGTTCCAGATCAAGCAAAATTACCTAATCTAAGTATTGCTAAGTTTATAATCCAAAATACAATATTGTCTCATTCTGGAAGACATATCTCAAACTCCTTATTAACATTAATCCAAAAACCAGGATCGCTAATCGATATATCTGATCAAGGAGCAACTCCAATAACATTATTAGATATTGATTTATTCTCATTCAGATCATTACTTAGAATGAATATTTTTACTATCGAAAAATTAGTTTACGCAGATGTTAAAGAACTTTCTAAAATTACCCAACAATCTCAAAAATATTGGAAAGAAATAATTAAGTCCTTTAATCCCAATGAATTCAATAAAAAACTCAAAAAAATAGGCATTCCAATCGATATCCTTGATATTTCATATTTATCAAAAGTAAATTGGGAAAAATTAGGAATAATATATTTTGATCAAATAATAGATCTCCAAAATTCCAACAAAATCCCTCCCTTACTTTTAAATTTCCTATATTCCCCCCTAATATATTTAATTAACTATCCAAAAGAAAAAACTTTAGTTGAAAATTTAGGTGCAACTAATATCTTAGAAGCTATACATGTTTTTAGATCAAATAAAATCTCACTTAATTTAATCCAAAATATTATTTCAAAGTCCTGGCACAATTTTAATAAAAACTGGATTAGATCTCCCATAACGAGCAATATACATAATATTAATTCACTGCAAGAACTCTGCCAAAAATATCGTATATCCAATAATTCCCTTACATTTAATCAAAAAAGATTGGCAAAACTATTGCTTACATCATCACCTGATTTAAAAATCAAAATTTTCAGTGACTCTGAAAGTATTAATAATAATTTAAATATAATTGAAAATATCACTAATTCCGGTAAATTAGGACGTAATAATTTTATTGATAAAATTAAAAATTTCAGTAGTAATAATAATTTAACCTAAATAAGTCTCAAAGTTTTGTGATATAATTAAAAAACAAGTAACTTTATTTTACTCAAATCTAAACAGATTAAAAAAAGAACAAAAATACATTAACAGGGGAAGAATTATGGTCACTCAATTAATTAAATGTTCAAATAATTTAGCTCTTCCTCCCGTAGAAAAAAAAATTTTTATTGATTTAGACTTAAAAATTACACAAATTAAAAAGCACCTAAGAGATGAATTTAATCTTGATCATACCAAATTTGTCATTTTTTTCGAAGATAATACTAAATGGAACCGTTTGAATGATAGTGACATTCCAAGTAAGTTTGGTTTCAGAGGAGATATCAAACAAATAGATATCAAGAAGCAAATAGATTTAACCAATTTTTATAAAAAATTCAAAAAAAATTCATCTGAAATAATTAATTATCCATATGGAGTCCTACATGTATCTCAGCTAGATCCAGAAACAACAAAACAAAAATTAGTAGATGTCACAAATTCTTTTTTGCAACAAGCATTAGATGATCCTTCAAATGTATCCTTTTCTATACCAAGTAGAGGTGGAGATAACATAGGTTTTGATGAAGATTCGGAACTTGTTTTACTTGGAAAACAAAAAATCGCAAGACAATTTAGAAACCTTTCTTCTGTTAAATCAGTACAACAATTAACTGAATTAATGAAAATATTACATGAGCAATTAAATCGGGGTATTCATAGTGCAAAAAGAGATATTTATTACCAGGCAGTAAATATATTCGAAAAACAAGATACTAGTGATAGTCTAATAGAAGATATTGGGGCAATGCTACAAGTTACTCGATCCTCAATGAATGTCACTGCCTCAGCGAAAGGTAATGTTGTTGGTCACATTGAATTTGAAGAACAAGGTAATTATAAAGATTGTACAAAACAAGGCAATTCAGTTCAGATTTCACCTAATATTGATGATTATACCAAAATGCAAAGTGATGCAGAATTCGTTTTGGTAATAGAAAAAGATGCAGTATTTAACCGATTATCTGAAGATAAATTTTATAATTATGTACCTTCTATTTTAGTCACTGCTAAGGGGCAGCCAGATATGGCCACTCGTATGTTTCTTAAAAAAATTAATGATGAACTAAATTTGCCAATTTTAGCAATAATGGATGCAGATGTCTATGGATTTGAAATTCTCCGAGTATACTCTGTTGGTAGTAAAGCTTTGAGTTTTGAGGCTGCAAATTTAGCTGTTCCAAATATCCAGTGGTTGGGATTATTGCCATCTGATTTAAGAGAAGACTCTGGTTTTGGCATTCCTAAAGATACCCATATTAAAATGACTAAAAGTGATGAACGTAGAATTAAATTGTTATTAGATGAAGAATTTGTAAAAAGAAAACCAAAATGGAGAGAACAAATTGAAATTTTACTGCAAGATGGGATAAAAGCTGAAATTCAAGCTTTAAATGCCCAAGATCCACAATATATAACCAACCATTACTTACCACGAAAGTTGGAGGAAGGAGATTTTATTTGATATCTCACTCCGTATGTTAAATTTGAATATAATCTCCGATAAATATGTTCATATCTAAATTCTAACCATATTATTTTAGTAAGTCAAAGAGTTAAGTATATTATTACTAAGTGAGTTAAAATATGAACGAAAAGTCTATGTTAGAACTTTCTATCTCCGCAGATGAAAATTTGAGATCAAGTATTGAAAGTGCTAATTTTGCTAATTTTATCAAATCATATGACTCCTACGAAGAAGTGATCCACTATTTTGAGGGTGTAGGTAAACATACTGAAAGTCGAGAATTTTTGAGTAGATTACTTACAATATTAAATCAGTTAGTTGAAAGTAAAGATGAGGATGCTAACAAATACGATAAATTTGGAAATGAATTTGTTGTATTTGCACATCACTTCAAAGCTAAAATATTAGAAACCTTAGATTTAGATTTAGATATTGCTCTCAGTGAAAGAAAAAATGCATTTGAGAAAACCACTGGGATTTACAAATTGGAACAATTATCGTATTTTATGATTAATCTCATTATTACAGATAATTTCATTTTATTAGCATCCATGTTATCACATTTAGAAAAATCAAAAGAAGATTATTTAGACTCTATATATGATGAAATATGTGATTTCCAAGATTATTCTGATTGGTTAGATAAAAAATTAGATCCTGAAAAAATTGCTGAACAGATTTATGACAATTTCGCCGTTCTTTTAGCTAGTTTAGCTGATCTATCAAATGAAATAAAGAGTATTTCAAAAAAAGCTAGAAAATCAATTTCAAACCTTGAAAACTTTTCCTCAATAGATTATAGCTATTTAAAATCACGAATAAATTCAGTGGAAGCAAAAATAATTTCTGAAACTGTTGATGATGTTAATGAAATTAATGATAGCCATGTTAAATCAAAAGTTATACCATATACAACTTTGATTGATACTAATATAGACGAGGTAGAAAACTTACTTGAGAAATTTGTTAAAAAGAAAAAATTAAATTTTGAAGTATCCGTCTCATCTGTTCCAATAGTTGGCGCAAATCCTGCAAATTCACCTCATCTTGCCATTATAGGTCAAACTGGGTCCGGAAAAACCACTCTTACTAAACAAATCATAAAAGAAAATATTAGAGTTCATGATGCATCAATCATTGTTTTTGATCATCACCACGAATATTCAGATATAGCCGATAAAATAATACAAATTGGTGGCTCGAAAAAAAATGATGCTTTCAAATATTATGAACTAAATGATATTAAATTAGCCTTGCAAAACACAAGGAAATTTATGGATGATCAAAATGAAAGTCATTTTATCAATAATGATAACCAAGATATGAGCTCCGGGGATTACTATTCACCTGAACTTGCGATTGAACGAATTTGTTCATTTACAGAAGATGTAGTCGATAAAATAGTTCAAACTGATAAAAATAATATTATGCCTATTAAAAAAGGAGAAATTTTAGTTTACCAAATAAATATGGATAATGATAAAATAAATCAAAGGATCATCGCATTTTTTATGAAAAAAATACTAGATTTGGCAAAACACAAAGCTCTCCCTACTAAAACAATAATTGTTCCTGAAGAGGCTCAAAAAATTTCAAATACTGCTTTTGAAGATATTGCATCTGAAGGACGCAAATTTGGACTCTATTTGACTTCAGTCACTCAATCATTTGAATTTAATAAATCAGTATTAAACAATTCAGAATTAATTATTTTCAAATCTCATAAAATAGATAAAGATAGCCAAGTGTATGATTTATTTACTGATAATGCGAAAATATTATTATCAGAATTAGAAGTTGGTGAGTATTTAAGTTATAATAGGGATAAGAAACGATGGGTTCTTTCATATAATCCTGAATCTTTAACGGCATTACATGCAAAAACCACAATTAAAAATAAAATTAAAAGACTTGAAAAATTATTATAATTTTTACTAATTAATTATCATTTTTTAATTAATTAAATTGTTATATGAGTAATGGTTATTTATGAAAAGAATCCTATAATATTTTATGGAAGATAAAAAGGTGCTTCAAACAAAATTGGTGGTTGAATATGAACAATTAATCACTAAAATAGAAGACCTTGAAGGCGATTTAGGCTATGTTTCCGGAAATAATTTAGATGATTTAAATCTATTAATTGAATATAAAGATCGTTTGGAAAACGAAATTAACTCTTTTCCTGGACAAAAAACTCCTAAAAAAATTATTAAATCCAAAGAAAAACCAAAAACATCAGGTTCCTCATTTAATTTAGATTATATTCTTTCTCTATTTGGGGTTTTATTGTTATTAAATGTATTTTACTCTATGTCACTAACTAGTATCGTAGGAGGCTTCCCCTCAGATATTATTGATTATATCTTAGGGAGTGGTTCAAGCACAACATATGATCAATTTATCTCTAATCTTACATCGCAAAGTGATACTCTTCCAATATTATTTATCACAGGGTCAAGCTTATGTCTTATAGGAGCGATTATCTCTAAAAATCGTCAAACGTATTATGATATTTTAATAGGTTTAGCGCTATTAGGGTTTGCATTAAACTATTCCTACGATCTTGTTTTTTCTTCCTCAAATAATGAATTTGCAAACGAATTCACCGCCTCTACATTATTATTAGGGTCTATACTATCTATTATTGCTTTATCTTTTCTATTAGAAAGCTTCAAAACTGAAATAAGATATGAAAAATTATTTTTGATTTTTTCAGCTCTCTTAACATTTTACAGCGGAGTCACTCTTCTACTTTATTGGGTTTCTTTCATACCAGATAATGTTGAAGAATTGGTATTCCAATGGCCCTTGATCACCATCTCATTATTAATTAGTTTCTCATTATATGCCTTAACCTATTTGCAAAAGTTAATTTCTAACTTAAATTTGAACTTTTCAATTCACAAAACTCTTACACTTTTGGGTTATGTTTTTCTCACAAATGCCTTTTATACAATGACCTTATATAGTATTCCAGGTGGCTTCCCACAAGATATAATTCAATTTTTTATTGATGGTTCAAATACACAAATCACTACCTTGGCCTTAATAGAGAGTTTAAATGCCGATCTAGTTTTGACAATAATAGTTGGTGAATTAGCACTTGGTCCATTTTTAATCACATTAGGTTTTTTCCTAAAAAAGGATGAAAAAACCATATTTACACTTTTCTCAATGTTTCCACTTTTTGCATTCTCTTCATTATTCAATTTCAATTTTTATGCCAACCGTGATCCAGCTTTCATTCAAGGGGCCATGTTTGATTTCTTAATATTTTATGGTATCATACTAGCATTATGGTCTATATTTACTTTGTTAGAAGGATTTTTTATAAACACGAAACTATCCAAATTCTTCTCATTCACAACCGCCATTTTGATTTTTGCAGGTAGTGCTCAAATATTACTTTTCGCTACAAATAATTCTAATTTAGATGATTTAATCTATACCTGGCCATACATAACTATCTGTTTATTCATGGCAACACTAAACAAAACAATAGCAAGCATAAGATCATTATTCCAGTAGATATTTCATTAGTAGAGCATCTTCACCGTCTGAATAATAACTCTTGATTATTTTTTCACTTATAAAATTCAAATTTTCATATAATTTGATCGCTCCATAATTTGAATTTCTAACTTCCAATGTTATTTGTTCCATATTTTTTATCAAATTTGCTTTTTTCAAAATATCATGCATCATCATTGTCCCTAGCCCCATCCTTCTCGCATCTGGCAAAACCGCAACTGATACAATATGTCCTTTTTTTGTACTCCTCATCCTCCAGGGTGTAGAAAAACCTCCTTCCACTCGCATTAAAATATAGCCCACTACTCTACCATTCAATAATGCCACGCATGATGTTTTTTGCCATGATTTTATTAATTCAATAAAATATGCTATGGGATAATTCTCTGGTAGACATACTCTGTTAATATGAACGATATCTTCAAGATCTTTAATATCAGGATCTCTTATTTTGATATCATTCTCTATCATTTTATTATCTTAATATAATACAGATTTAAAAATACTGATTTCCCTTAAAAATAAAATTAGTTATATTCACATTTTTAAACATTATATTTCACGTTCCAAAGTATTTCAATTACTTCAATTTATCTTGTTCCCTATTCGATTTGAAATTCTTTTAATAAAAACAATTTAATATATTTTAACACATAGAGATAATATGAAGATAAATCGAAAAATCATAGATATCATATATCTTGGTTTTTTTTCTATTTTCTTAATATTATTCGTATCAGGTCAATTTACTTCAATCACTGGGTACTCATTAGTTGTCATCGATAATGCAGATCCTAATTCAATGTTTCCAACGTATTTTCAAGGTGATCTTTTTATTATTCACAAGGACAACCCTTCTGACATAGTAATTGGTGATGTAATCGTCTATCTATCAAATTCAAACAATAGAATTATACATCGAGTGATTGACATATTTATTGACTCTTCCCAAAATTATTTTTTTAGAGTTAAAGGAGACAATCCTATTACAAATTATCGTCCTGATAATTATGATGAAGGGACTTTTATTCCATTTGATGCAGTATTAGGAGAAATTCTGTTCCGAGCTCCATATTTAGGTCACTTATCATTAACCCTTCAGCAAAATATTTTCATTCAATCCTTAATGTTCATTATTTCAATAATTGCAATTTTATTCCTATTTTTATGGGATGAAAAAGAAAATGCAGAGGATAAACAGTATTATGATCTAACAAAAAGTAACATATCCTCTAAACTTTCCATGATGAATTTACAATTTTCATCATTCTTGAAACTTATTTTTAATAATAAAAATCGAATCTATAGTTTACTAATCTTTTTTACCATTACTGTCATACTCATTTTATCTATATATTCTCCAAATTTACTTTTATCCACTGATGATAAAATCAGAGGTATTCAAAGTATTACTTATGATGATGAAATCAGTTTATTAGAAAATGATGGTCTGCCGGACTCTATTTTTGTGAATGTATTTATCACGGTATATGATAATGGAAATATCTTAAACTACATCGAGTCTATTATTTTAGAAGTATATTTCAATAATACACTTCTGACTGAGACAAACTGGAACACATTTCGCCCTATTAAAGGTGAATTTACATATGGAGGGTCCATTATTATCCCTTCTACCCACTTTGAATTATTTGGTGAATCAAATACAATAATTGTAATTCTTACTCCTTATGTGAATACATTATTTGGGTCTGAATTATTGGACTCCTACAACTCTTCTACCATAATCGATATTTAGCTTTTTCTCAAATAATTCAAGTTTCATGTACTAAATGAATAATATTAAATTATAATAAATTTAAACTCAATTATCTCATGAAAAGATTGGTTTTTGTATTAATCGCACTTTCTTTACTTTTACCATTTCAAGTATACTCTGAACCTTCTTATGGTGAAATATCCGATAAAAATTATCCTTCATTATCAGTTGTGAAATGGATTGACCAAGATCAAATTATATTAGGTGATACTATTTCAGTTACTGTCAATATTACTAACTTTTCAAATTCATATGCTTATAATATTTCTATCCAAGAACCAACTTTTCAATCTAATATTATGAATGACTCAAGAAATCATACTACCTATACATGGTTTGAGATTGGCTTCGGAGGTTCCATATCATATTCCTATGACATAACTCCCTCTGTAATCGGTCAATTTACACTAGAACCAACAACCATTTCTTATTATGATGAAAATAATACTATTTACAAATCTCAATCTGCTTATCTCCCCTTTGAAGTTAATACGGAAGCACCACCAGAATTAGACTCTGAAATATGGCGTAATATTCTTATTATGGTCAGTATATTTGTCGCAATCCCAATAGCCTTGTTTACTATTTTATCTTATCAAAAGAGGTGATTGTTATATCATTGAAATTATTGCTTAATAATACTAATCGCCGTTTTTTACTAGTAGGAGGCAAAGGAGGAGTTGGAAAATCAAGTATTTCTGCGTCAATCGCTACCACTTTTGCCAATAATAAACAAATGACTTTGATAATCTCAACTGATCCTGCACATTCTCTGAGTGACTCCTTCAAACAGGATTTATCTGGAGGAGAACCTGTTCCCATTGTTGGTTTGCCTAATTTATTTGCGATGGAAATCGATCCAAAACAATCTTCGGATGATTTTAAATCTTTAGCAAATATCAATAAACAAGAGGATGCAGATAATTTAATGTCTCAACTCTCTCAATTTGGGTTGGACGATTTAGATGGTATCTTCGACACAATGCCCCCCGGTATTGATGAGGCCTTGGCCTTAGCAAAGGTTATTCAATTCATAAAATCTGAAAAATACTCACATTTTAAACGTATTATTTTTGATACTGCTCCAACTGGGCATACACTTAGAATGTTGTCATTACCTGATTTTCTCGACTCCTTCATGGGAAAAATCATAAAATTAAGAGTAAAAATGAATAATGCAACTTCTATGTTTAAATCTTTAATGGGGGTTGAGACACAACCCGATAATACTTTGGAAATTATGGAGCATCTAA
>Ga0181590_10000338_pt1 | contig 36951 bp, 18 predicted proteins | sample 071ome_34_FD_132446 | JGI IMG/M metagenome (GOLD analysis project Ga0181590, IMG submission 132446) | Coastal salt marsh microbial communities from the Groves Creek Marsh, Skidaway Island, Georgia - 071411BT metaG (megahit assembly) | ecosystem: Environmental > Aquatic > Marine > Intertidal...
GCCTACAGGCGGATTAACAAAGGTCTGGTGGATTGAGAGGCAAATAGGGAGAGAATCTTTAGATTCTGCACAAAAACGGGACTGATCAGCGACCCTTATGGGTCGCTTTTTTTGTGCCCTGTAGTGTGACGTTTTATGTCAGTTTTCGTCAGCATTTCAGAGTGGACAGTTCGCAAACTGGATTGTAAACGGTTGTAACTGCAAAATGGCAGTTCGTGGATTGGCACAGTCGCTGAGATCCGTTGCGGCGCAAGGGGTTTGGGGGTGTGTGCCAGTTATTCGTGCGGCACACATCGATTGATCAGCAGTCGTTATGGCAGTTGATTCCATTGATAAGATATACTAATGTGCGCCCCTGCGCCCCCCGTATATAAAATCGATCACTACCCTAACCTACAGAGGTGACAATTCGAGTGAGTGATTTCGAGTTCATTAAAAAAAATTCGCCAAAAATTTTTTGCCTCATAAGGTGTTATAATAAGGTTACTATAAAAAATTTCCGTGGATCATTTAGAGTTCCCAAACCTTGGTGTCATAAAAGGTGAGATTGATGATAATATCCGAGAGTATCTGAATTCTATAATTGATTCCGTGTTGCCTCCGAATTTTCCCGAGGTAGATTTAGAGTATAACCAATTTCCTATACGGGATGATGAGGGTAAGTTGGCGGCGTTTATGGTGCCGTATGTGAACAAATACTTTACGGATTTTTACTACCCTGGCGAGCCGCACACGACCCATGAGCATTCGCTAGAGATTAGCAGGTTATGGGTGAGGGTAAATCATCCAGGGGATTATGTAGAGCCACACAAACATAAATCGGTGCTTTCTTTTGTAATTTGGATGAATATCCCCACAAATTGGAGAGAGGAGCAGAGTGGGAACTGTCATGCTCGCCATCCATCTGCCACAGACTTTATTTTATTTTACTCTGATCTTCTTGGATTAATTCAGACGTATAATGTAAAACTCGACAAGAGTTCTGAGGGAACGCTCTTGCTTTTTCCTGGGATGATGGATCATATGGTTATGCCAGGGTATACCTCAGATGATTATAGAATTTGTATTGCGGGAGATATAACACAATCTCCGAATGTTATCGACACACCCCATGTTGCCTCAAACACCCCACAAAAGGTAGATCCTCTGGTATAATAAGGTCAATGAGAATTCTCCGTGATGCGCCGACGACCACCCTATTGGAACATGTGGAGAGTTATCCTCACTTATTGGATTGCTCGACACCCTAAGGTCGTATTTGCCGTACTGGGTATTCTCATTATAGGGATATATAATTCTGTAGCGAATTAGACAGTATGACATACTCGAAGATCTATCACATATACTCAAAAGAGAACCAATGTGTTGAATCCGTACTTACAGAGGAGGAATTCAAACAGAAGTGGGCAGTATTGGATAAGACTAAGTATGAATACGAGGAACTGACAGTCGATAATAAGGCAGTCGCAGAATCCTCTTATTGACACCATATAGATACACTGTTAGAATTGAACTGAAGAAACTTTAAACACATGGCAAAAGGATTCACTGTAAAAGCATCTGCTCCTACTCAACCTAAAGAAGAGTGGGATTACGATGCAATCAAAGCACGTATGCGAGGGAAGAGCATTGTGTTCTGTCTTCCTGGACGTAATTGCTCTTATACATTCCTCAAATCTTTTGTGCAAATGGCATTTGACCTTGTACAAAATGGTATGAGTATCCAAATCTCTCAGGATTATTCGTCGATGGTTAACTTTGCACGTTGCAAGGTTCTTGGAGCGAATGTTCTGCGCGGACCCAAGCAGATTCCCTGGGATGGTAAACTGAACTACGATTATCAACTCTGGATTGATAATGATATTGTGTTCAATACTGAGAAGTTCTGGCAACTGTGCGATCTCGCAGTCCCTGGTCCAGACAAAGACGGAAACGAGCAATCCGAGCGAGAGATCGCATGTGGTTGGTATGCCACCGAAGATGGGATGACTACCAGCGTTGCTCACTGGTTGGAAGAAGATGACTTCCGTAAGAACGGTGGCGTTATGAACCATGAGACCGTAGAGTCCATGGCAAAGCGTCGTAAACCCTTTACCGTTGACTACACTGGATTCGGTTGGGTTATGATTCGTAAGGGTGTCTTTGAGCGTCTTGAGTATCCTTGGTTCGCTCCTAAGATGCAAGTCTTTGAATCTGGTAACGTTCAAGATATGTGCGGAGAAGACGTATCGTTCTGTCTTGATGCCAAAGAAGCAGGCGTTGAGACCTGGTGCGATCCTCGTATCCGCGTTGGTCACGAAAAAATTCGTATCATCTGATGAAAGAAAAACTCTATAATCTCTGCTATAATGGCAGAGCATTATATCAGAACCTCACTATTGAAGATGCCTCTGAGGTACTTCAAGAAATCTCTGAAAAATACTATGAGGGGGAGGACATTGATCCCTCCCTCATTTACCTCGATCCACTTTTTGAAACTTCTGAATAATTATGGCACGTCTCAAATCTTCTCTGACTAATAAAAAAATCATCGAGTCCAAACCCAAAAAAACTCGGCAAGGAGCAGGACAGCATACCAAATATAGCGCAAGCTCTCGGAATGCTAAGCGTAAACGTTATCGCGGTCAAGGTAAAGGTTAAACATGAGTCAATTAGTCACCAATCTTCCATCCCAAAAAGTATGGGTACGTAAAGAATATCTAAGAGACTTTCAAGATGGATTTGGTGAATTTGTAGAGGGCGTCTGGGTATCGGCAAAGTCCATACCTGGACGCGCTTTTTATTTTGAGACATATTTACCAGAATATGGTGCCATGTATGATAAACTACCTATCAGCGCGTTTCTCTCGGCACAGACGCTTCCAGACCCCGATCTGGACCTTCCTAACCTACAGTTCTGGAACTGTATGGACTATGGAATACGTTGCATTCAGAAGCAATTTATCAGTACAATGCAATTTGAGGTGTTTACTCGCAACCATGGATTCTTAAAAGGTCAATATCTGTTTACTTTGGACAACTTCCATGCAGATATAGATATTATAGACACTAATGTTAGTGAGAAACCAGACGAACATAAGTCACATAATTGTATTCTATTGGAAAATGGGCAGTTTGGACTCTATCCAAACAATAGAATGAGGATGTATGACCTCTCTATTACACCAGAAACTCCAAAAACTCCTGATTTTAAGGTATCTACACACATTTTTCAGGTTGAAAATGGAATTTCTTGGGGAAGACTTGGCGATACTGACGAATATTTTTGGAAAACCGAAAAAGAACATAAAATTTGCGAAAATTGTGGTATGAATCCATGCGATCCTCGGTGCATTAACGCTGAATAGGGATAGCAACCCCTCTAAAAGTTCTGATCTAACAAATCAGGAGCAAAAAAATGGGAAATCACTTTGAAGTTGATAAATCAACTGACTTTATTGAAGAGGGAATGACCCTCATCACTGAAACTGATAGTGATAGACTCTTAAATATGGCATCAAAACGCAATCGTAACAAAAGAAAAGAAGAACTTTACCCAGTTCCAGAAGATCGTATGGCACGTCCCTGTGGAGGTGCTGGTGGATTCGATGATTTTGTTGAGCGTTGGCATCAATAACTCAAAATAATTGTGATAAATAAGTCATAAGGTAAACTTTTGATAAATATCATGCCTTTAGAGCGTGTCAGTAAGGGGTTTAAAGATATAAGTCTTTCGTTAAGGTCTAACCCCTTGACAAAAGATTTGGTCATATTAAAGAATGAATATGCTATTGCACGCTCTGTTCAAAATTTAGTTTTGACTGTTCGTGGTGAAAGATTTTTTAATCCAAGTCTTGGAAGTGACGTAAATAGATTATTATTTGAAAATATTGACTTTTTTGCTGCTAGTTCATTAAAAGATGAAATAATAAATGTTATAAAAAACAATGAACCTAGAGTTGACCTAAAAGAAGTTATTGTTACTCCAAAAGAAGATGAGAATCTAATGGAAGTAACTATAAAATACTATATTGTGGGTATTGACGCTCAACCCCAACAGTTGCAATTTGTATTACTACCAACTCGATAAATGTCAATAGTCAACGTAGCAAGTCTAGATTTTGCAGAAATCAAAGAGTCAATTAAAAGTTACCTAAGAGCCGATGGTAACTTTACTGACTATGATTTTGAGGGGTCAAATTTTTCTGTTCTTTTAGACACGTTAGCATATAACACTTACATAAGTGCTTATAATGCCAACATGTTGACCAATGAGGTGTTTCTTGATGGAGCAACTCTCAGAGAGAATGTAGTATCATTAGCAAGGAATCTTGGATATCTCCCTCGTTCAGTAACTGCATCTAGGGCAAAAGTTCAGTTTGCATTAAATTTAACTGATCTATCAGCAAATATAGTCTCAGTTACCTTAAAAAAGGGCATTGTTGCTACCACAGCAGCAAGTTATGGTGGACTTAGTTACGTCTATTCAATACCAGATGACGTTACTGTTCCAGTATCAAATTCTACTGCAGTTTTTGAAGAGTTAGAAATTTTTGAAGGTGGGTACATTCAAAATACATTTACTGTTGATAGCAACAAAAAGAATCAAAGATTCATATTGCAGAATCCAAGAATTGATACAAGTCTGATTAGAGTTGAAGTAAGAGAGAGTAAGAATAGTAATGTTACTCGTTACTATAGACAGGCATCTAATTTAACAAATGTATCTAGAACCGATGATGTATTTTTCATTAATGAAATAGATGACCAAAGATATGAATTAATTTTTGGTGATGGTACATTTGGTAGTAAGCTTAAGAATGATAATTTTATTATCGTAACTTATGTTGTAACAAACGCAGAAAATGGGAATGGAATAGACAAGTTTAGATTTACGGGAAGATTTGTTGATAACAATGGAAGTTTATTAAAGATAACCTCTCCTTTGGTTAGTGTTGTAGAATCTGCTGGTTATGGATCCCCAATTGAATCTGTAGAGTCGATTAAGAAGTTGGCTCCTAGAGTCTATGCATCACAAAATAGAGCAGTTACTGCAGGGGACTATGAGGCACTGATTCCATCTCTATACCCAGAAACAGATTCAGTATCAGTTTATGGTGGTGAAGAATTGACTCCACCAAAATATGGAAAAGTATTCATATCTATCAAACCAAAAAATGGTGATTACGTTCCAAACATTGTAAAAGATAATATAAAGACATTACTTAGAAAATATTCTGTTGCTGGAATTATACCAGAGTTTATTGATTTAAAATATCTTTATATTGAGTATGATTCTAATGTTTATTACAACCAAAATCTTGGTTCCGCATCTCAAATAAAGGAAGAGGTTAAGAAAAATATTGAATTATTTGCTTCTTCTGATGAGTTAAATAGATATGGTTCTAGATTCAAATACAGTAAGTTCTTAAAACTTATTGATGATTCTGCTGCAGCAATCACATCAAACATTACTACTATATTTTTGAGAAGAGATGTGAAAGTATCTCCTCCTGGTATTTTTGCTGAATATGAAATTTGTTTTGGAAATAGAGTTCACATTAAATCATTGAATGGATACAATATTAAAACCAGTGGTTTGCAAGTATCAGGAATTACTGGTACGGTTTATTTTAGTGATTTACCAAATACAGATCAAGAGACTGGATCAATTTTCTTATTCAAATTAGATGCAAAAAACGAACCAGTAATCATTAGAAAGGATTTTGGTACAATTGATTATTTGAGAGGTGAGATTCGTGTAAACGCAGTTAACATTATCTCCACTTCAAAGAAAAAACTTGGCGATAATATTGTCGAAGTATCAATGATACCTCAATCAAATGATGTTATTGGTTTACAGGATTTATACCTGCAGTTAGATACTTCAAAATCTAGCGTTGATATGATAGCAGACACTATAGCTTCTGGAATAGACCTCTCTGGAACTCAATATATAGTATCATCTAGTTACTTAAACGGAGAATACGTAAGGTTATAAAATATGGATAATAGAGTAAAAATACAAAACTTAGTTCAAGATCAAGTTCCTGATTTTGTTTCAGATTCTTATCCAGAATTTGTAGAATTCTTACGTGCATATTATAAAGACTTAGAAAGTCCTGGATCTCCATTAGATATTGTTAATAATATTGATCAATATACTCAATTAAATAATGTTTCTGAAATTGTATATTCAACAGAATTGACATCTAGCGTTGGATATTCAACAAAATCCATAGAGGTAACAAGCACCGAAGGGTTTCCACCTAGAGATGGATTGGTTCAAATTGGAAATGAAATTATTAGGTATGATACAAAAACCTTAACATCTTTTGATGGATGTGTGAGAGGATTTGTTGGTTTTACCTCATACGTTGACAATATTGACAAGTTTCCAACATTTCTTGATTCAAACAAAGAACCACATTCTCCTGGGGATACTGTATTTAATTTAAATTCTCTTTTTATAGCAGAAATCTATAAAAAATATAAGAGAATGTATGCTCCTGGATTTGATAATGTCCAGTTTTATGAAGAAGTTAATGAAAAAAATGCTGTTGCAAGATTAAAGGATTTTTATGCATCCAAGGGTGCAAACTCTTCATTTGATCTATTGTTTAGACTGATTTGGGGAGTTGATGTTAAGGTAGTAAAACCAAGAGACTTCCTCATTCAACCATCTGATGCCGATTATAGAATTACAAGAGATCTAGTTGTAAAACCACTTCTTGGAGATCCACAAGATCTGGTAAATAGAACTCTTTTCCAAGATGAAACAACTACAATTCAAAATGCATCGGGCACAATCACCGATGTAGAACAAATTTTTCGTAGTAATGAAGTTTATTATAAAATGAGTCTGGATTATAACCCAGACCTAGAAACCTTTGTATTCTCAGTACACCCAAAAACTAAAATTACCAATCCAGTTGGAGCGGGACAAACCTATCTTGATGTAGATTCAACATTAAGTTTTGAAAATGAAGGAACATTGGTATTTTATGATAATGATGTAGAGTATCAAATTCAATACAGTGGCAAGAACACGACTCAATTTTTTGGATTACAATCACCAATAGCAATCCCATTAAATGCAGATATAACAACTCCAGACTATGCTTATGCTACTGACGACGATGGTAACGAAATTCGCGTTAAAGTAACAGGTGTTTTGGGTGAACTGGTATATGATAGAGAAAAATCATATTATTATCAAGTAGGCGATCAAATTCAAATCGTCTCACTGGGTTCAGATAGTGAAGATCAAAATGTAACTTCTTGGGTACTTAATTCTACACCAGAATATGAGATAGAACAACTGACACAAGTAGCATTAAAATTAAATGGTGCTGCTCAGTATAGAGTAAGAACTTACGATCCACATATTTTTACTCTTGGTGATATTGGAACAGTAAAGGGAAGTGATGGAAATCAATATGACGTTTTTGTTATTGCAGTTTCTGATAGGTACGAATTTGATATTAACTTAACAACACAAGTAAATACAACTAGTGTTAAGTATAACATTAGAAAGGGTATATCAAAAGCAAACTCTGTAAATAATCCAGAACTCAACATATTCTCATCAAATGTAAGCAATGTTTATATTAAAGATAATGATAGGTATGTTACTTCAAACTCTCTTCCAGATTATTATAACACTCCAATAACAATTGAAGATTTATCTGTGACCTTTAGTGGTCAGTTTGATGGATTTGATATTAATATTGGTACAAATGGTTTTATTACTGGAGATGCCATTTATTATAACTACAACAATAATATTGGTCTAGATATTCAAGAAGGTCAGTATTTTGTATATAAAGCCAATGCATCTACAATAAGATTAGCAACAAGTAGATCTAATATTAGAAGTGGCATTTTTATTAGAGTATTTGGAACAGTATTTAATAATAAGTTTGAACTTCTTAAATTTAAAGACAGGATTATCAAATCCCAATCTTTAATCAGAAAATTCTCACACCCAATACCATATGATAATTATGAAGAAACCATTACCTCTCCAGGTAATACGGGAATGTTTCTTAATGGAGTTGAGTTATTAAATTACAAATCTTCGGATACTTTATATTACGGTAAAATAGAAGAGATTGTAGTTTCTTCTCCTGGAGATAAAAACTATGATATTATAAACCCACCCGTTCTCTCAATTGATGACAACATTGGTGTAGGAAGTTCTATTTTTGGATCTGGGGCAGAGGGAGTATGTAACGTAAGAGGATCTCTTACAAAGATCGACATTATTGATAAGGGATTTGATTATGTTGAAGAACCAAAAGTAACTATTTCTGGTGGAAATGGTATTGGTGCAGAAGCAAAATGTAAATTATCCAAGATAACACATTCAGTATCATTTAATGCTGGAAGTTTGTATGAGAATGTAAATCTTTCTAATAATACAATTGGATTCTCCACCTTCCATAAATTTAGAGATTATGAAAAAGTTTTATACTCTTCACAATCACAAACTGAAATTGGTGGATTAGTCAATGACTCCATCTATTTTGTTAAAGATTTGGATGGTAAGACTATTAAACTTTACAACACTGCAGATGATGCTATTGTTGGTGTTAATACAATCAACTTTACTGCATATGGAGATGGATTGCAGAAGATTTCTGCGTTTGAAAAGAAAAATGTAATATCATCTATAGAAGTAATTTCTGGTGGATCTGGATATACAAATAAAACACTATACTTTAATGAGGACCATGTAGACATTTATTCAAATACTATTGTATACCCAAATCATGGATATACAAATAGGGAAATTGTTAGAATTTCTACAGATGATACTCTTCCTGTAGGTTTAAATTCAACATCAGAATATTATGTTAATGTTGTTGATAGTAACAGATTCAAAGTCGCAGAATACATTACTGTTGGTATTGGATCAACTCTTCAATCAGATTTTAACTATGTAAATAAAAGATTTGTTAATTTTGGTGATGGGGGCACTGGAACACACAATATCACCTACAGACCAATTGAAGTAAAACTGGAAGCTCCTATTGGTGTAACAACAACATCGGGGCAGAATTTTGCAGCTAAAATTAGTCCAATATTTACGGGAGAAATTATCTCAATATCATTAAAGACAAATGGCAACAACTATGGTGATGCTAGTATCTTAAATTATAACAGACAACCAAATATTCAACTTAACAGTGGAGTAAATGCACAATTAACACCGATTGTATCCGCTGCTGGTAGAATAATTGGTGTTATTGTCAATAATGTTGGTAGTGGGTATAATTCTCCACCAAACATTGAAATCTTAGGTTCTGGAGATGGTGCAGTATTGACTCCAGTAATTGAAGATGGTAAATTGACAGAAGTCAAAATTATTGAAAGTGGTTTTGGTTATAAACAAGTAGATACGATATTAAACGTAATTCCAACTGGTTCTGGAGCAACATTTACTGCCAAAATAAAATCTTGGTCTATAAACCTTGTTGAAAGAATTATACAAGCACAAAAAATTAATCCAGACGATGGTATTATTACATCAGCAATAACATCTGATGCTGGTTTACAATACACCCATGGTTATCTTGGTAGAGAACTGAGAAGAAAATTACTTTCAACTTCTCTTGATAATGATGGTAATACAATTTATAGAGATGATATTGATAATGATACCAATTCCACATTATATCACTCACCTATTGTTGGTTGGTCTTATGATGGTCATCCAATTTATGGACCATACGGATACGCCGATAAAGAAGGTGGAGCAATAAAAAGACTTAATAGTGGTTATAGTCTGATTTTGCCAGCAAATAGACCATCTACTGGAGATTTCCCAGCAGGCATATTCGTAGAAGATTATCAATTTGTTGGAGATGGTGATTTAGATATACACAATGGTAGATATTGTAAAACTCCAGAATATCCAAATGGCGTATATGCATATTTTTCTACTATAAATTCTACCCCAGAAGCAAGTGGACCATTAAATGGTTACTTAAAACCAGTTTTCCCATATGTTATTGGAGATAGTTATAAATCAAAACCTGTAGAATTTAATTTTAGTCAATTCTCCAGTTTAGACTACATTAATATAAATGATTCTGGTTGGACTAGGTATACTGGTAAATTAGGTCTTTTAAGTAATAGAACATCTTATTCTGGATTCTTACAACCAGATCAATTTGCAGAAGGGTTTACAGAAATAAGAAGTGTAACGCCTGGATCAGTTACTAAGTTAAATTTGGTTGCTCCTGGAGATAATTATTCTCTTGCGGATAGTGTTTTCTTTGATAACGTTGATACAAGTGGTTCTGGTGCATATGCACGTATATCTGAACTTGCAGGAAAAACCGTTGATAGTGTTTCTTATGAGTTTGATTTACTTAAATCTGTTCAATTTGTACCATCAATATCTGACGGTAGATTTATTGGAATTGGATCAACAGATCATAATTTAAAGAATGGTGATATTGTATCGATACAAAATTTAAACATATTATCAACAGAGTTTTCCAAATCATACAACGTAGGAATATCTACAAATAACCTAACGTTATCAACAAATGTAGGAGACTCTGCTTCAAGTGGTATTGTAACTTACTTCAATGTAAGTGGTAACTTAGTATTTCCAGCATTGTCGGTTAATGATCTTTATCTTATTGGAGATGAGACTGTAAAAGTATTAAACGTATATCAAGATGATTCTCGAATAAAAGTACAAAGAGCAATTAATGGAACAAGTGATCCACACTTTGCTGGATCAAACTTGAAGGAAAAAACTAGAAAATTAATTGTAAATACTGGATTTACAACATCTACAGAATATCAATTAGATACTGAATATTATTTTGATCCTAGAGAATCTGTGATTATTCCATCAGAAAATCTTATTTTATATTCAAATCCAGTTCCGCCAGAATTAGTATCTGCATGGGATTACTATACTGTCGGTGTTGGTACTGGAACGGTATCTTATTATTCTGCAACCGCTCCAGATGGTAGCAATGATGTTGCAAAGGTTTCTTTTGCATCAACAACGGGCACAGGAGACGGTTTTGGAATTGAGTATTCTTCAACATCTCTTTCAGCAACAAATCATACAATATCAGTATTTTTAAAGGGAAATGCTGGTGGTGAAGAAGTTTATATTATAGTTGATGATGGATTGGCATATTATAGTTCAAAAGTTACCCTAACAAGATTTTGGAGAAGATATTCTTTCCAAGCATTTACTGGTTCTGGTAGTCACACATTAAAAATTGGTACATACGGTCCACAAACACTGACATCAAATACATCACCAACATTCTATGTTTGGGGTGCTCAAATAGAAACTGGAACTTTAAGATCAACTCTTTATGAGACTAATGGTTCTGCATTGTCAAGATCTGCGGATGTATCTGGATTATTGTCTTTGAGTAATCCTGGAGTGACTCAAAAAGAACTTATAAAATCAACAATTCATTCATTCTATTTACCATCTCATGGATTCAAAACAGGTGATTTATTAACTTACAATGTTGGATCTGGATTTACTGGGGTAAAAGTATCCACAGGGACCACACAATTCCCCTTGGAAGATGGTACAAAGTTATATGCTGCAGTATATGATGCTGATTTTATTGGAATCTCAACTCAACAAGTTGGAGTTGGAAGCACTGGACAGTTTGTTGGCGTTGGATCAGAAGGATTACTGATCTATGATCTAGTTGACTATGGAACTGGTGAAATACATAGTTTTAATACTAACAAAACTTCAACTATTGTTGGCGATGTTTATAAAAAGTATGCTAAGGTTACTACCAAAATAAATCATGGATTAACAGAAGGTGATCAGATCGTATTTAATGCTGTTAGTGGAATTCAAACAACTGTTACTGTTGCTTATGATGATTTGAACAGAAGAATGGTTATAAACCAAAAATCATTTATTGATTCTGATGTTGACATTGATAGAAATTCAATTACAATTCCAAACCACGGATTTAAAAATGGTGCAAAAGTAATCTATAATTCACCATCACCATCTGTTGGTTTAACCAATGCACAGATTTACTATGTTATTGTTTTAGATGACAATACAATTTCTTTATCGGATTATTATTATGATGTAATTACCTCTAATGAGAGTGTTCAAATAATCGATATCGAAACTCAATCTTTAGGATTTATTAGTGAAGTAAATCCTGAAATATTCTGCTATAGAAATTCTACCGTCATATTTGATTTATCGGATCAAACATTAGCAGCAAATTCCTTGCCAGCATTTAACTTCTTCCTTTATACTGATGAAAACTTTAGTGATGAATTTTTTACTACAGAAGAAAATACTGGAGATTTTAACGTAAAAACAAGCGGAACTATTGGAGAACCAGGAGCAAAGTTAGAATTAATTATTGATGAGAACGTCCCAACTACATTGTATTATAACTTAGAACCAATTAGATATAATGGTGCAGCAGCATCAAAACTAGAAATTATATCGGATAATTTTAATATAAAGAATCCAAATAAATTGAGTGTTTCTTACAGTAAATTTAATCTCAAAGCAAATGTAACTGGAGTAACTAGCGCAACATTTAATTATCCACTCTTAGATACTCCAGAGAAAATTTTATATCCAAATAATGAAGCATTGTTGTCATATACAACAACATCTTTAAGTGCAATTGGACCAGTTGCAAAAGTTTCTCTGGATTCTATAGGAAGAAATTACAGAAAACTTCCAAACATTGCTGAAATTGTCAGTATTGGTGGAACAGGAGCAATTTTCTTACCAGCAAGTACCAATCTTGGTCAAGTTGATGAGGTAGTGTTAACTGATATTGGTTTTGACTATCCCTCAGACAAAACGTTAAATCCAGCAGCACAGTTCCCATACACATACAAGATTGAACCACTTTCTAAATTTAGTCAAATTAAAATTGTAAACCCTGGTATCAATTATTTTGTTCCACCACAATTAGTTGTTCTTGATGGTTTTACTGGAAGAGTTAACACCGAAGCATCTCTCAAATATGATATTGGAGATACTGAAGTAACCATTGTAAGAAATACAACAGGTTTGTATAACATTACTCCAAAAATTCTACCAATCAATAATCCAAATGGTATAAGAATTGATGATATTACATACGATCCTGGTAACTATAATGTTACTATTGGATTTGCCGTCACATTCACAACAGCAGAAGATTATCCATTCAAAGTTGGTGATAAGGTTATTGTAGAGAACACCAATATTGACGCAACTGTCAATGGAACTGGATACAACTCATCAGACTTTGGATATGCATTATTTACTTTGACCGCCATAGATCCAAATATTGGTGGGGAGACTCCAACTATTACGTATAACTTACAGGATTATTTAAAACCAGGTCAAGTTCCAGGTAATTTTGATAGTTTTGATTCATTTGGAACAGTTACACCAGAATCATACTTCCCACAATTTGATATTGATCTTGCAAAAGACTCATTTAGATCTGGAGAAATTATTGTTGCTCAAGATGATAATAGAGGAGTAGTTCAGTTCTATGATTTTAGAAACGAATATTTGAGAGTTAGATCTAAAATTCCATTTAAGGTTGATGATCTCATCATTGGACAATCATCACAGAACCAAGGATTAATTTCTAGTGTTGATGGAATATCTGGAAAATATTTGATATCGTCCAATAGTATTACTAAAAAAGGTTTCTTAAGAGATACTGGAAAACTTAATTATGCATTCCAAAGAGTTCATGATAATGATTATTATCAGTACTTCTCTTATTCAATAAGATCCTCAATAGATTATAAGGATTGGAATCCTCTGGTAAGTGCTTTAACACATACTTCTGGATTCAAAAAATTTAGTGAATTGGTTATTGATTCATATGATCCCTCAATCGTTGGTATAACAACAGCACAAGATCTCAATGTTCTGATTGCAATCTCAGATTTGACTCAAGTTGTTGATTTAAATACAGTCAGAGACTTTGATATTGGTAGAGAAAAGAGTATTGATGTTAGTGGAGATTTGGTATCCAATGAAATCTTGTTTAATTTACCATTCCTTGCACAATACCAAGAATTTATAGGCAACAGAGTTCTTGCTGTTGATGACTTTAGTGATCAGTTTAATGGTGAAAAGAGAGATTTTGAATTATTCTCAGACGGCAACAAAGTTTTTGAGATTGAATTTTCTGGTAATGATGCAACTAAAATATCAGTTGGTGAGGGAACCATTGATATAACAAATCATTATTTTGTTAGTGGAGAATTGGTACAATATATCCCACCAAATAATGATTTTGCCAATGCAATTCAGATTACCCCAACAGATTTTGGACCAGGAATTGGTACTACATCATTACTTCCATCACAATTCTATATTATCAAACAAGACAACCAAAAAGTCAGAGTTGCAACTTCAGCAACAAATGCGTTGTTGTTTAACCCAATAGGTGTTGGATTAACTGGAGTTGGAATTGGATCTACTCATATATTCAGAGCAATTGAACCAAATAATAGAATGTTAATTACAATCAATGGAACTATTCAGTCTCCAATGGTTGGAACCGCATATACAGTTGCTCTTGCATCCACAGCGGGCATTGGTTCTACTGTAATCGATATGGTTGGAGTAACATCTGTATTTGGTGGTGATCTTGTAAGGTTTGAAGATGAGGTTGTCTTAATTGCTGCGGTCGATAATGTAGCAAATACATTAACAGTGAGAAGAGGATGGATGGGAACTGCTGAAGTATCTCATTCCGCTGGTGTTGTTGGAACAAAGCAAGTTGGTAACTTTAATGTAGTTAACAATGATCTTCATCTAATTGAAGGTCCTTGGGGCAATATTCCAGTTGGACTTGGAACAACTGCGCTAAATTCTGGAGAGGTTGATTACACAGGACTTACAACAAGTTCTAGATTTAGTGGAAGAATCTTCTTAAGATCTGCATTAAACCAGGCATTTACAACAAGCTTCTTACCAGCATATGATAATAACTATGTTTATGATGATATTTCTGATCAATTTAATGGAATCAACACTTCATTCTATTTAAAATATAATGGAAATGACATTGATAATATTTCAGCACAAAATACAATTGTCTTAATTGATGATATATTCCAAGGTCCACAGAGACTTGGCAATGTATTAACAAATATTGAAGGAGATTACAAACTTGAAGGTGGTGGTGGTCAACTTCTCTTAGGATTTAATGGAGAAGTTACAGATCCAAATAACCATAATGATATTAATGTAAATAGAGTTCCTAGAGGAGGTGTTATTGTTAGCGTTGCTTCAAAGGCGGGTTATGGTTATCAACCTTTAGTATCTGCTGGAGGAACAGCAGTTGTATCTGCCGCTGGAACAATAACAGCGATTGCAATAGGTAATACTGGATCTGGTTATAGATCTGGATTGCAAACAGTATCTGTTGGAATTGAGACTGCAAGTTATGGCGCTGCAAATATAACTGCAGTTGGTGTTGCTACTGTTGTTGATGGACATGTAATTGGAGTTGCTATTACAAATCCACAAGTATTTTATGCACCTAGAGAAGTTGCAAATATTGGTTATAGTTCAGTAACTGGAATCACAACAGTAACAACATCCACTCCACATAATTTGTCTCTTGGCGATGAAGTTCAAGTGGTTGGTGCAGCATTCACATGTGATTACTATCCACCAGTAAATGTAACAAATGCTCTTTATGATAATGTAACTGGCATTATGACAGTTACTGTTGGTGGTGCATCAACGCTTACAGTTAATGGATTCTTCTATGATAATGTTACTGGATTGGCGACTGTTACGACGGTAGAACCGCATAAGTTCGTTCCTCAAACTGCTATAGGAAGAAGTTTCAGTCTTGCAGGATTGGCACTTACTTGCGTTGGGTATGGTCAAACATTTGGAGTATATGATTTTACTTATGACAATATAACTGGTTTAGCAACAGTCTTCACTATTGGGGATCATGGATTATCCAATGGTGAAACATTCAAGATGCGCGAATTGGCGTTTAATTGTCCAGTTGGAGGACCTACAGGATATGGCCAAACGTTCACGATTACGCAGTTCCAGTATGACAATGTTACTGGTCTTTCTACAGTTACTACTTCTAGTTCTTTTATTGGCGTAATTGGAATTGGTAGTGATATTAGACTGGATAACCTTGAATTTACTTGCCCAGGTGGGTCTGGTATCACAACAACTATCTTCCCAGATGGAACTCAAGGATACACATTTACTGTAACTAATATCATTGCATCCGATCAATTTGAGATTAATGTTGGACCATCAACAATTAGTCATACTTATGTTGAGAATGATGCTGGACAAGTTACTGCTGGACTTACTACATCAATATTCCCAGATGGAACTCAAGGTTATTTCTTTGATGTTGTTACAGTAGGGACCACAACATCGTTTACAGTTAATGTTGGACCTTCAACTATTAGTCATACTTATGCATCTGGCGGCGTAATTCAAGTAGGTATTAATACTAACATATTCCCAGGCAACTCTGTAGTATCACCTCTTGGAGATATATTTGGAGTTCTCTCAGCACCAGATTCATACACACTTACATTTAATGCTGGAATTTCTACTATTCGCCATGAATATGTGAGTGGTGGTTCACTAACAGTTGGACATAAATTAAAAGTTGGCACAGATGTAATTCTTACTGGTCTTGCATTTACATGCTCTTATGATGGCGGTGTTGGAATTCTTACTCACCCAAGAATAACAGACCCAACATATTGTGGAACACAAGTTACTAGAATGAATAGTCTTTATGACTTTGAAATTAATGTTGGTGTTACCACTGCAGAATCTTTCTATAACTCTGGAGGAATTGTAGAGGAGATTATTCTTGCTCCTAGACAAATTAACAACTCACCAACAGGGCAAGATCCTGGTGCAAATGGAACTGCAATTACAAAAATTGTAGATGACTACACGTTTATTATCAACTCTGGTCCATCCCCATATACACACGCATACAAGCGTTGTGGAGAGGTCAGAAGACCCCTTGATGTTGTATTTGATGCCCCATTAACATATTACAACATTCCTTTAGTTTACCATCCAGGAGAGTCTGGATTTGGAACAGGGGCAACAGTAGACTTAGTTCCAAGTAATGATAGCACAATTCTCAATTTTGAAATTAATAATTTTGGATATGGTTATGGTTCTGGGGAACGCTTGACAGTAGCAATTGGTGGTACAGTTGGCATTCCAACGTTTGCAACCATAACATCAAATGCCGTTACACCTGTATTTGATGGAGCAAATTACTACTCAGTAACTGATGCAACATATGATCCTGTAAGTGGCAATTCAACACTCACTATTGGTATTCATACATTAACTACAGCAGATACGGTTAGAATTGCAAATAAATCACTTCTCTTCAGATGTGCAAGTGATGATTATAGTGCAATTCTTGCTTACCCACGTCCTGGAATCGATAGCAACATTGCAAACCAAGATGTTGGAATTACATCATATACATCAACAACAATTACAGTATTTGCTGGATCATCCCCAGTTGGAAAGCAGTTCCCACATACATTTGTTGGACTTGCAACATATCTCCCATTTGAATTAACTATTGATAGAACCTTCCAGTCTAAGTTCTCTGGATGGAACGTTGGTGAATTTATTGTTCTTGATGAAATTGATCCATTCTTTAACGGCGCAAGAAGATTGTTCCCGCTGTCAGTTAATGGTGAAAGTATTTCATTCTTTGCAAAAGCAAACTCTGGAATCAACTTACAATCAAACTTACTTGTATTTGTTAATGACATTCTTCAGACACCAGGAGAGGGTTATCAGTTTAATGGTGGTAGTACATTAAGATTTACAGAAGCACCCAAAGGTGGCGTTAGTGGATTTAGTACCACAGGAGATAAAGCAAAAATCTTTATGTATACTGGAACTCAAACAATTGACGTTCGTACTGTAGATGTTCTCCCCTCTGTTGAAGTTGGTGATGAAGTTCAACTTTATAGTAATGTTGACACCACATTTACACAAGATCCAAGACTTGTAATGGATATTAAAGCAGCAGATAAGGTTATCACAAATAACTATGCTGGGCAAGGTGTAACTCTGAATGAATTGTTTGAGAGACCATTATCTTGGACAAAACAAACAGTTGATAAGATTATTGACAACAACTACATTGGTAAGGATCGTGTTTATTATGAACCAATAATCAATCCATCAACAAATATAATATCAAATGTTGGATTGGCAGATAGTTCTGTTTATGTTTATTCCATAAGACCATTATTTGATAATCCTTTTGAGGGTATTTCTGTTCAAGATAGATCAGTAATTGAAATTATATCTGGAGATGAATTAGTACCAGCAACTGTAGATGCAGTTCTTGGAGTTGGTGGATCAGTATCAAATCTTCTTATAACAAATCCTGGTTATGGTTACACATCAACTCCAGATGTTACCATACAAAAACCATATGATAATGGAACTCAAGCAATAGGTGGTCTTACTATTGGTGCTGGAGGATCAGTCACAACAGCAACAGTAAGCACTGGTGGAACTAATTATTACTATGGACCACTTAAGGCAATGAGCCTCCAGCAACAAGGTTCTGGATTCCCACCAGTAGATACAAATACAAACTTCTTTAGATCAGCAAGATTAAAAACAGAAAGTGGTATCGGATTTGGTGCAGTTGCTGATATCGAAATCAGCACAATAAACTTTAATGTTGCTTCGTTCAGTGTTCTTGAAGGTGGTACTAATTATCAAGTTGGTGATACTCTATTTGTTGATACATATGATAATGTTGGACTAGCAACTACATCAAGAAAATGGGCATTGGGAGCACCAATCAAGTTTAAAGTTATTGAAATAGAACCACCAGAGGTGTTAGTCGCTCCACCAAAGAGAGCAGTGGAAGAGTGTCAATTCATAACATTTGAAGGAGATTATGGAATAATTGTTGGTGTCGGAACTACGACCATTGGTGCTGGAACAAGTTTAGGTGTTGCTTTAGACCTCTTTATTCCATTTAATTCCGAGATTAGGGAAGGTTTATCTATAACTTTACCAGGAATTACTACTGGTGATCTCTTTAACATAACTAAAACCAACTTTATTGGGGCAGCACAAACTTCTCTTGGTGCAGATGGGTCTATTGTTGGTGTATCAACTATACATGCAGACATGATGTGTGAGTGTATTGATTACTATACAAAACAGTCCGTAGTTCCAGCAGGAATAAATGGTCTTGGAACGACAGTTGGATTTGGAACAACCGTTACTACAGTAATTATCTCACTTCAGAGTGCTGGTGCTAATAATGTAGTTGGATTGGGAACTACTGCATACTATGGTGAATATACATGGGGCAAAATTGGACTTCCAGTTAGAACAACTAACCAAGTATGGAACTCTAATCATGGAGTATCTCAAGCTGGAATCGTAACAAATCCAGTGATAAGGAGAAAGAATCCTCTTAAATATCTTGGTTATTTGAACTAATAAATAGAACATAGAAAAAGTTTGTTTCCGAAATGGCTGCTATTATAACTGACTTGTTGAGAGTTAAAAACGCCAGATCCTTTATTGAAAAAATTAGGGATCCGAATAAATCATACTATACATTCATCGGTCTGCCGAATGCAACAGAGGTAACAAGTAGTTGGAATGTATCTCCGCCATCTCCCAGAGATTGTTTTGATGATTCCAATACTTATTGGGATACAATGATTGCCTTGAAAAAAATTGCTGCTGATGATGTCAGACCAGTTGTAAGAAAGGTCTCTTGGGCATCGGCAACAATTTATGATATGTATCGCCATGATGTTAATAGAAATAATCTTTCAAAACCATCAAATAAAACAAGTTTATATGCATCCAATTATTATATTGTAAATAGCGAATTCCGTGTGTACATCTGCTTAAACAATGGAATTGACCCAGAGAACCCTAATGGTAGACCATCTCTTGATGAACCAAAATTCACAGATTTAGAACCAAGGGCAGCTGGTACTAGTGGTGATGGATATATTTGGAAATATCTTTATACTATTAGTCCAAGTGATGTGATCAAATTTGACTCTCTCAACTTTGTTCCAGTTCCTGTAGACTGGGAAACTAATTCGGATTATCAAACAGTTAGAACTAATGCTTCTACTAGCGGTCAGTTAAAAACAATACTTATTAGAGATAGGGGATTCTTAGTTGGTCCCCCAAATGTTACATATTCAAGAGTTCCTATTAGGGGTGATGGGTCTGGTGGTGAGTGTACCATTGTTGTTAACAATGACTCTAAAATAGAATCAATAACTGTTTCTAATGGTGGTTCTGGATATACTTATGGTACGGTTGATTTAATTGGAGGAAACGTTCCTACTGGATCAAATACTCCCGTTTTTGATGTCATCATACCACCACCAGGTGGTCATGGTGCAGACATTTATTCAGAACTAGGATCAACAAACGTTCTGATTTATTCTAGAATCGAAAATGATGATCAAAATCCAGATTTTGTAACAGGAACGTCTGTCGCTAGAATTGGAATTGTGGAAGATCCAAAAGGATATCAGTCAAACACAATTCTTACAGAAGATAGATTAAGTTCTTTGAGAGGTTTAGTTCTTAAGGGTCTTTCTCCAAATCAAGATGATTATAGATCAACCTCATTTGAACAAAATGCAATTATAACTCAAACTGTAGGTACTGGTATCACTGCTGTTGGAAGAGTTGTTGCATATGATGCACAAACTGGTGTTTTACGTTACTGGCAAGATAGATCTCTTGTTGGATTTAATACGGATGGAACTCAAAAGTCTAGCGCCACATACGGATTCCAATTGAATGATTTTTCTGCAACTCTACAGAGTGGAGGATCTTTAAAAATTGTAGGTGGCAGTAAGGACTTATATATAGATGAAGGATTCGGAACTGATACAAATCCAGGTATTAGTACCGTCATAAATAATAAGACATACTACCTAGGTCAAACATTTATTAAGGGTGTAGCAGATCCAGAAGTAGAAAAATATTCTGGAACTATTCTTTATGTTGACAATAGACCATCTATTACTAGGTCAGTAAATCAAAGAGAAGATATCAAAGTTATTTTGCAATTTTAAAGGATTATGCCACAAGAAACTAATCTCAACGTATCACCTTATTTTGATGACTTTGATCCGCAAAAAAATTATTATAAAGTATTATTTAAACCTGGACTCCCAGTTCAAGCAAGGGAATTAACTACTCTTCAATCAACACTTCAAGATCAGATTGAGCAAGTAGGAACTCATCTTTTTAAAGAGGGTTCAGTAGTTATTCCTGGACAAATTAACTATAACAATGCATTATATTCTGTTGAAGTTGAGCCAGAGTATCTTGGCATTGCTATAGACAACTATGCTGACGATCTTGTCAATGTATTTGTCAGAGGACAACGATCAAATGTCAGAGCTAAGATTGTATTTTACGAAGGAACTTCAGCATCAGAAAGAGGATACTATACCTTCTTTGTAAATTATGTTAGTTCTGGAAATGATGGTAAGCAAGTATTTGATGATAATGAGACTCTTTTATTGGAGAGTAATTTATCCACAACGGTTATAAATTTCCAAGCAGGACAAGGATTTGCAAATACAGCACCTGTTAATGCAATTTCAAATGGTTCGGCAATCTTTTTATCCGAAGGTGTATACTTCTTAAGAGGAACTTTTGTAAAAGTTCCTGGACAAACTTTAGTTCTTGATGCCCACGATCCAAATCCATCATATAGAGTTGGATTAGAAATCTATGAAGAAATTGTTTCATCAGGAAAAGATTCTAGTCTTACCGATAATGCAAAGGGATTTAATAACTATGCAGCACCAGGTGCAGATAGATTAAAAATTACTGCAGTTCTTGCAAAAAGATCATTAGAGTCAACAAAGAACGAAAATTTTGTTGAGTTAATGATCATTAGAAATGGTTTTGTTCAGCATATAGAAGATAGAGCAGATTATAACTTACTTGCAGATGAACTTGCAAGAAGGACTTACGATCAATCAGGTGATTTTTATGTAAAACCATTTTCTATTCATGCAAAAGAATCTCTCAATGATAGAAAGGGAAATAATGGCGTATTTACTAAAGATCAATTAACATACAATAATAATGTTCCTAGTGATGATCTTGGAACTTACAAAATATCTCCAGGAAAAGCATTTATTAAAGGTTATGAAGTTGACTCTCGTACAGTACAGTACTTAGACTTCCCAAAAACAAGAACAACCAAAACATTAAAAAATCAAGGAATAAATTATTTTACTGGACCCACATTAACTCTCAATAGAGTCATTGGTGCTCCTAGAATTGGATTTAGTACTTCATCTGTTATAAGTTTAAGAGATTCTAGAATAGGTGTTACTAGTACAACAGCAGCAGGAAAGGAGATTGGTGTTGCAAGAGTATATGATTATGCATTAGAGTCTGGATCATATTCTTCAACTGTTGGTGACTTAAACGAGTGGGACATCACTCTATATGATATTCAACCATACACTGAAATGACTCTAAACCAGTCAGTAACTCTAAGTGTTCCTACATTTGTTGAAGGAAAGTCTAGTGGTGCAACTGGACACCTAAGATTTGATACCAATACTGGAATTGTAACAACATATAATACTAAAGGAGCATTCCTCAAAGGAGAAAAGTTAATATTTAATGGTATTGATAATGGTAGAATTTCTACAGCAGTAACAGCATTTAGTGTTAGTGATGTAAAATCACTTTACAGTTCTGTTGGTGTTGGACAAACATTTAATGGTGATACAAAGGCATATCCAACTCTCAGATTCCCATCAGTAGTAATTTCACCAAAAAGTGGTTCTGCTCCTGGAATTTCAACAGTCACATCTGTAGATTCTGAATTTCCCAATACAATAAAACCAGGTGATTTAGTATCATTTACAAATAGTCAATTAGGAACGACTAATGTAAAAACCTATGCGAAAGTTACAAGTATTATTGACGATTACAGTATTACTATTGTTGGCATTACTACAGTTGCAAATATTAATGACGGTGGTCTTCCAACAACAACGATCAATCCTTCAGATTTTGCAATTGCAAAAGCAAGATTCCAATCATCATCAGACAACACATTATATACACCATTACCAAAAGAGTTTGTCTCAAGTGTAGATATAACTTCATCAAAGTTATCAATTAGAAAAGAATATAACGTAACTATTACCGCAAATGCTACCAATACCATTCAAGCAGGTGAGAATGAAACCTTTTTACCATTTGATGAAGAGCGTTATGTTTTAATTAATAGTGAGGGTGGATTTGAAGAACTTACTCAAGATAAGTTTAGATTTACCAATGGAAATAGAGAATTAAGAATCTTTGGTCTTTCGGTATCTGGATCTGGAAGATTGATTACAACACTTGAAAAAAATAGTGTAGTCAACAAAGTAAAAAATTCTAAAAAGACAAACTCTATTATCGTCAATAAGTCCAAGTTAACATCATCTGGTATTGGTTCAACAACATTAAATGATGGATTGACTTATGGTGCATATGGATATGGTCTCAGAGTTCAAGATAAAGATATTTGTTTATTAGAACCAGATGTCATAAAAGTATATGGTGTTTTTGAGTCGGATGATACAAATGATCCTGTTCTTCCACAAATCACACTGTTTAATATGAATGGTCCATCAGGTAAAACTGATGATTTCATTATTGGTGAAGAGGTAGTTGGCAAAAATAGTGGTGCCATTGGACTCTTTATTGAAAGACCAAACTCATCTAAGATTTCAATTGTTTATTTAAATGATTTAAGTTTTGAGATAAATGAGACTATAATTACACAAACAACAGGAATCACTGGAACTATTAGTGATTTTACTCCAGGAGATGACAATATTCTCAATAGATATCTTTTAGACTCTGGTCAAAGAGATACTATTGTAGATTATGCAAGATTGGTAAGAAAACCAAATACAAAAGATCCTAGAGGAAAATTAAGAATCATATTTGAATCTGCAGAATATTCAGATTCTACAGAAGGAGATATTACAACCGTATCTTCTTATGACCAATTTAACTATTGTGATCTTCCGTTTATCAAGAACAAAATCAGACTTACGGATGTTCTTGACATTAGACCAAGAGTTCGTACATTTGATCCAAATTCAACAGCAAAATCACCTTTTGAATTTGACTCTCGCAGTTTTATAGATGCAACCAACTCTGCCAAAAATATTTTGGCATCTGATGAATCAATTACGCTAACATATTCACATTATCTGCCTAGAATTGACAAACTTTATTTTAATCCAGATGGTGGATTCCAATTAATTAAGGGTGTTCCTTCAGAATCACCACTTCCACCACTTTCTATCGATAATGCATTAGAAGTTGCTACAATCAAACTTCCACCATATCTCTGCAATGCAAACAATGTTTCCATATCTCTGAAGTCTCACAAGAGATATAGAATGCAAGATATTGCACTTCTTGAGGATAGAATTAAGAATCTGGAGTATTATACTGCATTATCTTTACTCGAAGCAAAAACTGAAGCATTAATTATTCCAGATAATAGTGGATTAACTAGATTTAAATCTGGTATATTTGTAGATAACTTTACAACGACCAAAAATCAACTTAAAGCAGGTAAGATTACAAATAGTATTGATCCACTTAATTTAGAGTTAAGACCATCACACTTTACTACTGAGGTTGATCTTTTAATCGGATCTAAATCCCTTATTGGAATTGGAACCACTGCAAATCCAAACGTAAGTCCAGCATTTGCAACAGATATTGTTGGTTCAAACTTCAGAAGAACTGGTCAAGTTATTACAATTGATTACTTCTCTACTTTACAAATTGAGCAACCATTTGCAACTAGAATTGAAAATGTTGTTCCTTACCTTGTAACAACATATAATGGTAATATTGAACTATTCCCATCTTCTGATATCTGGATTGACCAAGTAAGATTGGCACCACAACAGATTGATGTTGATGACTATACTCAAACTAGACTTCAGTTAGAATTTGATGGATATGATCCACAAACAGGTTTAGGTCCAGTTCGTTGGGGAGCATGGGCAGCAACTTGGACAGGTTCATCATCAACCTCAACAAGCAATACAGTTGTAACATCAACTTCTACTACAAATAACGGTAGTGCCCTTGTAACAACAAGTCAGTTAGAAACTACTACAACTACTACAACTACACAAACAGGTACAGAAACTAGAGCTGGTGATCAACTTAGACTTTCTGAACAAACTGAGACTATTAATGAGGGAGATAGGGTTGTAAGTTCTGACGTGATCGCGTTTATGAGATCACGTAACATCGAATTTACAGGAAGAAAGTTTAAACCACGTACAAGAGTATATGGTTTCTTTGATGGGGAAGATGTTAATAGTTACATCGTTCCAAAACTTGTTGAAATTAGAATGATTAGTGGATCGTTCAGTGTTGGTGAAACCATTACTGGCACTATGCCAACTAGTTCTACTCCTGTTGTTGGTGCATCAACACCATCAATTACATTTAAAGTTGCACAGTCTAATCACAAATATGGACCAATTGATAATCCAACTGATATCTTTACATTAAGTCCATATGATGAAAATTATACAATCCCACAAAACTATTCTAGTTCATCCATTATTCTTAATGTAGATACTAGAACACTATCAGAAAGTAATCAATCAGCATTTACTGGATTTATCAGAACTGGTATGAGACTCAGAGGTGTTACCGCTGAGGCAGAGGTTATTGATGTTAAATTGGTATCTGATGATGTTGGTACTGTTATTGGAACATTCTTCATTCCAGATCCAAACGTACCTTCTAACCCATCATTTGAAGTTGGAACAAAAGTCTTTAGACTTACTAATAATTCTACAAACAGCAGTCTTGGTGGATTGACTGGAACTTCTGGAGAGCAAGCATACTTTGCTTCTGGTACTTTAGATAATGTCCAAGAAACCATAAGATCAACAAGAAAACCAAGGTTTGAAGTTGTCGCTGCAAGTGAAACTAGAGCTGCAACTGATGTTCAGGTAACAACTGTTGTAAGTAACAGCACACAAACATCAGTAACACCTCTACCACCTCCCCCTCCACCACCACCACCGCCACCACCACCACCAAGGCCAAGACCTTCGGCACCGAGACCTGCTCCGCCACCACCAAGGCCAGCACCTCCTCCGCCGCCACCACCACCGCCACCACCACCACCGCCACCGCCGCCACCACCAAGGCCAGCGCCTCCGCGTGGTAAGGATCCACTCGCACAATCATTTACGATTTATGATGATCCAGGTGCATTTGTCACTGAGGTAGATATCTTCTTTAGAACGAAGGATCCACTTCTACCCGTTACTGTCCAATTAAGACCAATGATTGCGGGTGTCCCATCATCACAGGTATATCCTTTTGGTGAGGTTATTCTTGATGCTAAGGACGTTATTGAAACTTTTGATGCGACTGTTCCAACAAAAGTTACGTTCCCTGCTCCAGTATACTTAAATGGAAACACAGATCACGCCGTTGTTCTGTTGTCGCAGTCTAATGAGTATACAGTATGGATTTCTAGAATGGGTGAAGTTGACATTAGTACACTTCTCCAACCAGAGTCTAGACAAGTAGTTGTATCAAATCAAGCTACATTTGGTTCACTGTTTAAGTCACAAAATGGCGCAACTTGGACACCAAGCCAGTATGAAGACCTTAAGTTCAACCTTTATGCAGCATCATTCTCAGAATCTGCCACAATATCATTCTTCAACCCAGAATTGAACAAAGGTAACCAACAAATTGCTACCTTACGTAAAGATGCTCTTGAATTTACATCAAGAAAACTTATCATTACTGCGAATGATATTATCGATACTAGTGGTTTTGTTGAGGGTAATACAATTATCCAACAAAATACCAGTGCAAGAGGAGATTATGTTGGTGCAGGTGGATCAGCAACTGGTAGTTTGACAATCGTAAATGCTGGAATTGGATACACTCCATCGGATGGTAATCAATTCACATTTACAAATGTTACCCTGAAGACATTCTCTGGAAATGGAAGAAATGCAACAGCAGACATTACAATTGGTGCTTCTGGTGCTGTAAGTGGAGTTGCAATTGCTGCCACCATCAATAATGGTGGATCTGGTTATCAAGTAGGTGATGTAGTTACTGTAGAAAGTATTGGAAATGATCAATTAGGAAGAAATCTTCAATTATCCATTCCTACTGTAAATGGTATTAATGAACTAATTATTGATAATGTTCAGGGTGAATTTGAACTTAATGCATCTAAACCTTTACAATACATTAGTCCAACTGGTATTACTACAATGCCTTTGGTTGCTGGTGGAAATGCGACAATTGATGATTTTGAATTGGCATCAGTTGCTGAAGATGGTTTACATATCAAGGTTAATCACAAAAACCATGGTATGCACTCAACAATTAACGTTGTAAAAATAGACAATGTTAATGGTGATTCTAAACCAACAACTCTTACTGCAGAGTATAAAAACTCAGATTCAACTGCTATTAGTATTGCAAGCACCGCTGGTTTTGCAACCTTTGAAAATGTTGCTGTGGGAGCAACCAATCCTGGTTATGCTCGTATTGACAATGAAATCGTCTCATATACTGGAGTTGCAAATGGTCAACTTACAGGTATTACAAGAGGTGTTGACACCACAAGAACATTCACATATCCATCTAAAACAAATATTCAAAAATATGAAAATAATGGAATCTCTTTGAGACGCATTAATACAACTCACTATTTACAAGATTCACTCGTATCTAGAGGAATTGGTCTTGATTACTATTACCTGAAGATTAATACTGCTACAAACGGTGTTGATAGAAGTACAGGATCTGGATTTGCTAAATTGTACCAAACAATTTCCAAGTCTAGTGGTGGTGATAAGATTAATGCAACTCAAAACATTCAATATGAAGCAGTTCGTCCTATTGTTCAATCTTTGAATTTACCAGGAACTCAAACAACTGCAACAATTAAAGGTATTACTGCAACCAGTGTTGATGGTAATGAAATCTCATTCCAAGAGACAGAAGCAACTCCAATTAACTTGAAGGAAGATACATATCTTCCAGAACCTCGTATGATTGCTTCTAGAGTCAATGAACTTGAGCAACTTGATAATCTTCCAGGCAACAAGTCAATGGAGGTAACCTTTACATTATCAACCGCAAATTCTGCAGTATCTCCAGTTATTGACTTGGATAGAGTTGGTATGGTTCTTATCACAAATAGAGTCAATGCTCCAATCACAGATTATGCAAATGATCCAAGAACAGCATCTCTGAATGAAGATCCAACGGCATTTATCTATGCAAATAAGCCAGTTGAGTTGGAAAATGCAGCAACTTCTATTAGAGTTCTTCTTTCTGGTTATGTAAATACATTTAGTGATATTAGAGTATTCTACTCTATTAGTAATGAACCCGAGAATAATCCATTGTATTATCCATTCCCTGGATATAATAACTTGGATACAAATGGAAGAATTATTGATTTTGCCGCTTCTAACGGATTACCAAATAAGAGAGTTCCAAAATCGGACATTTTAGCATCCGATAGTGCGAATCTTCCATATAGAGATTATGAATTTAGTATTGATGATCTTCCAGAATTTAGATACTTCTCTATTAAACTTGTTGGAACGTCTACAAATCAGGCATATCCACCAAGATTTAAAGATCTCAGAGTAATTGCACTTGCATAACATGGACAACAGATACCTAAAGGTAGAAGGTCACAGTTATTTGGTCAGAGATTCACGTAGCAATGCTATTGTGAATCTCGACACATCTGGTTATGACACATACAAAAACCTGAGACGAGCAAAAAGTAGAGAAAAAGAACGACTTGAAAAATTAGAAAATGATGTAAGTGAAATTAAAGATCTCTTGAGGCAACTAATAGAGAAGGATCAGTAAAATGGCAACACCAGCATCTAGACAGGATTTAATTGACTATGCAAAAAGGCAACTGGGAGCTCCAGTTCTGGAGATTAACGTTGCCGATGAACAAATTGAAGACATCATAGACGACTCTCTACAATACTTTTATGAGAGGCATTTTGATGGTGTCATTCAAACATTCCTGAAATATGAAGTTACTCAAGAAGATATTGATAGAGCAAGAGCAACTTCTGGTGGCGTTGGTATAGCAAGTACATCTGCTACAGCAAATATTGCAGGATCTCAAAAGACCTTTAATTTTTTTGAGACTAGCAATTATATTCAAGTTCCTCCACAAATTTTAGGTATTAATAAAGTCTTTGCATTTGAAGGATCAAACAGTCTTTCGAGTGGAATGTTCAATATTAAGTACCAATTGTTCCTCAATGATGTTTATTACTGGGGATCCACAGAACTTTTAACATATTCTATGGTTAAAAGATACTTATCCGACATTGATTTCTTACTTACCACAGAGAAGCAGATAAGATTTAACCAAAGACAAGATAGACTTTACATGGATATGGACTGGGCTTCTCTGAATCCAGGACAATTTTTAATTATTGATTGTTACAGATTAATTGACCCAGCAGATTCACCAAGAGTTTGGAGCGACTCATTCCTCAAAAAGTATGTTACTGCAGCACTGAAGAAGCAATGGGGTCAAAATCTAATCAAATTCCAAGGTGTAAAACTTCCTGGTGGAACTGAATTAAATGGCAGACAAATTTACGACGACGGCGTAAATGAATTGAACGCCTTGATCGATAAGATGTCTTCTACATATGAACTTCCACCATTAGACATGATCGGTTAGTAATATGGCACTAAATCCTTTCTTTTTACACGGATCTTCTGGAGAACAGAATCTAGTACAAGATCTGGTCAACGAACATATAAAAATGTTCGGGGTAGAAGTATATTATATGCCAAGGATCTATGTAAATGAAAAAACGATCATGGAAGAAGTTTCCAGATCGGAATTTACTTCTGCTGTTCCTTTAGAGGCATATGTAGAAACATTCGATGGATTTAGTGGTGCTGGTACTCTGCTATCAAAGTTTGGGGTTCAAGAAATTGATGACCTTACTATCATAATATCAAAAGAACGATATGAAACTGTAGTTCAACAGCAAATAGCAACTATTGCCAATACAAAGTTAACAAATAGACCAAAAGAAGGTGATTTGGTTTACTTCCCATTGGGAGATAGATTATTTGAAATTAAATATGTAGAACATGAAAAACCATTTTGGCAACTTCAAAAAAATTATGTTTATGAATTGAGATTAGAACTCTTTGCATACAATGATGAAGAAATTGATACTGGTATCAATCAAATTGACGACAATGTAATTGATGAAGGATATATTCAGACCTTTAATATGGTTGGTGTTGGATCTACAGCAACTGCTATTACAAGTCTCAGAGATGGTGCAGTAAGAAATATTGTAGTATCTAGAAGAGGATCTGGTTATGATGAAGTACCAAGAGTTGCAATAACATCAGCACCAAGCGGTGGATTAACTGCCGTTGGAATTGCATCAATGATTGGTGGAATTGTAGATCTCTGCGAATCAAGTCCAGATAAACTGAGAGTACAGCGTGTTGATGTTGCTGATCCAGGATTTGGATACACAACTGCACCTAGGGTAACTTTCCATGGTGGTGGTGGAAGTGGTGCATATGCTACAGCAAATATTGCTGATAGAACAATTGGTATTGTAACAATTACAAGTGGTGGTAGTGGATATATTGGTATTCCAACAGTAACTGTTGTAAAACCAGGAATTGGAAGCACAACAATTGACGCTAGGGTAACAGCGAGAATTTCTGGATTTGGTACAATCACAGAACTTATCATCGAGGATGCTGGTGGATATTATGAGGGAGTTCCTCAGATCATTATTGCTGGTCCACAACAAAATGTAGGTTATGGTACATATTTACTGAATGAGGACGTTGTTGGTGCAGCAAGTAGTGCAACAGCAAGAGTAAAAGATTGGAATGCCACTACTCAGGTTCTGAAGTTGGGAGATATAATTGGAGAATTCCGAGGTGGAGAAGCAATTGTTGGTCAAGCAAGTGGAGCATCATATGCAACAATCGCCATAAATAAATTTAATGTCCCAGAAGACAAGTTTGCACAGAATGATACTATTGAATTAGAGGCAGATCAAATCCTTGACTTCAGCGAATCTAATCCATTTGGTATCCCATAAGGAGTTTACACAATGTTTGATCATTTTTATCACCAAATCTTTAGAAGAACTGTAATTGGATTCGGTACTCTTTTCAATGGACTTACCATCGTAAGAGATGGTGGAGAAATTATTAAAGTTCCATTGGCATATGGTCCAACTCAAAAGTTTTTAGCACGTCTTGAGCAGCAACCTGATTTGAACAAACCAGTTCAGATTAGTTTACCAAGAATGTCATTTGAATTCACTGGAGTTCAGTATGACACAAGTAGAAAACTTGCTGCTACTCAAGCATATGCTGTAGCATCTAAAGATAATAGGAAAGACATTAAAAAAATGTACTTTCCAGTTCCATATAATATGAGTTTTGAATTGTCTATTATGACACTTCTTAATGATGATGCATTGCAAATAGTAGAGCAGATATTACCATATTTTCAACCAAATTTTAATTTGACAATAGATTTAGTAGAATCTATTGGTGAGAAAAGAGACATACCAATAACATTAGAGAGCGTGTCTTTTGAAGATAATTACGATGGTGATTTTACAAATAGAAGAGTACTTTTATATACTTTAAAGTTTACAGCAAAAACATACCTATTTGGACCTGTTCCAGAATCCAGCAAAGATGTTATTACAAGAGTTTCTGTTGGTCTTGCTGGTGGAGATCCAAGTATAGATGCAAGGAGAGATCTTATCTATAAAACTCCAGTTGCAACAAAAGCATATAATGGAAATATAATTACTAATTTAGATTTGGATGTTACAAATAACACAACTATTATTAAAGTAAACGATTCAACAAATATACCAGAAAGACGTTATATTACTATTGATGATGAAACTTTATATGTTAAGAGCAAGAACAATAATGAATTGACTGTTACCCGTGGAATGTATGGAACAAGTGCTTCCGAACATGTTGGTGGTGCAGGTGTTCTTCTTGTAACTGAGTCTGATAATGCATTGATTGAAGCTGGTGATGATTTTGGTTTTAGTGGGCGATCATAATTATGAAGGATAAATTTAGCGAGTTAAATGATACTTTTGAAGTGGAAGCAGAAATTGTGAAACCAGAAACTGAAAAGAAAGAACTAGTAAAACCATCACAAAAAGAAGATGTAACTAAAGATTATGAGTACACAAGGGGCAATCTTTATTCAATTATTGAGAAGGGACAAGAAGCATTAGATTGTGCATTGGAACTTGCTCAAGATGGTGGTCAACCAAGACAATATGAGGTTGTTGGTCAGTTAATTAAAAATGTTGCAGATGCAACAGACAAGTTAATTGATTTGCAAAAAAAATTAAAAGATTTAGATGCAGAGCAAAAAGGTCCTACAAATGTGACTAATAATGCAATGTTCTTTGGATCTACTGCTGAGTTGTCTAAAATGATTAAGGCACAAACTAAAAACCTAAAGGAAGATAAATAGAAAAAAAGTGTTTTATAGAGATGTCCCGTAGTTTTGAGATAGACCCCCAAAAATTCAGAAGAGACGCTCGTGCCGCAAAGGTGAGAAACCTTGTGAAGGGTGGTGCCACTGAAGGAGAAAGGATGGCAGCACAGAGAAAAACAACTGGACCTGCTTTGCCAAAAGGATCAATTAAAAAGGGAATGAATCCCAATGAAGAAGTTGTCCCTGGTCTTAAAATAGTTGACATCATTCTTGGTGAGCAAAAGTGTGGCAAAGGTATGTACTACTGCTACACAGATAAGAAGTGCAAAAAGATACCTGAAGGTTTAAAAATGACCGCCAGATTTAGTGGTGGAGATAAAGAACCAGAGGAAGTTGGAATTGATACTCCAACTCAAAATGGTGGAGACACTAATGGTAAAGGTGGTGATTTTGGTGAAGGACTTTCTATTGAAGATGCTTTTGGTAATAAGTTCATGGAAGTAATTGATCTGATCAAACCAGAAGATGTTGTTGAGAAGTGTTGGGCGGGTTATACCCAAAAGGGTCTTAAGAAAAAAGGTAAAAAGATGGTCCCTAACTGTGTTCCAGTTGGTGAAGAAAAAGATCATGAAGTATCCATGGCACAATCACAATTAGCAAGTGCTGCTAAGGATATTAAGTCACTCAAAAAGAGTCTTGGTAAAAAAGAAAAAAATCTCCCTGCATGGATGCAAGCAAAGATTACTGATACTGAGCACAACATGAACGCTGCAGCAGGTTACACTAACAAAGAGGAGACCGAAATGCAAGAAGCAAAAGTAGATGCTGGATTAACTGACAAAGAAAAAGCAAAAGTTAGAACTGCAAGACAGGGTTATGCAGGTGCAGAACTTCGTGTTGGTGGGAATGTAAGTTCTCATACTGGAAATGTTGCAAGAAGAGCAGCACATAGAAAAACAGATGATATGAATAAGGACAAGAAAGATGTCCGTAGAGGTAAGACTAGTGGACCTCAGTTCCAGGGAAAAACTGGAGCAGAGCGTCTCGCTAAGGTGAAATCGGAACTTGGTGAGGCAGTAAGACTTCCATCAGAATTTGGTCATATTATGGCAGTTGTTGTGATGTGGAGAGGTAGGTCTTACCATATCAGAATGTTCTTCCCCCAGGCAAAGATGCCAACTAAAAAGGAAGCACAACTAGAAATTGAAAAGGTATATCCTGGTGGAAAAGTTATTAGTGTAGTAAGAAGCGAACTCCCAAGTCAATCTGCTCCAATCAACTCACCTTTGTTTAAGGTGACTAAGGAAGAGAAAGAAATGGGTTGTCCCAAATGTGCTGGTAAGTGTGGTAAAGGATGTGAATGTGAGTGCCATGGTGAAGAGAAAGAAGTTGATGAAGCAGCAGGTGAAAAAGATGCTTGCTACAAAAGGGTAAAATCTCGTTATAGTGTATGGCCAAGTGCATATGCATCAGGAGCATTATCTAAGTGTCGCAAAGTCGGTGCTGATAATTGGGGCAACTCTACCAAAGAAGAATTTGAGTATGAATTGAATGAAGGATGGGTGGCAAATACTGCTGCTCAGTATTTCATTGAGCAAGGTCTTAACGAAGAAGGTGTAGCAATCCTCACCGAAGAGATGGGTCTTGATGATTTTGTGGAGTTTGTATTTGATCTTGGTGAAGAGACCATGCTCACAGAAGCAAGAGCAGGTGGTGTTAGGGTTGAACCAGTTACCGCAAAGGGAAAACCTTTTGCTAAGGGCAAACCAACAGGTAAGTCTTTAGAGAGACTCCGCAAACTAAAAGCAGAGAGAAGACAAAAAGAAGCAGACGCATCTGCAGCAAAACCTTCAGGAATGAAGGCAGCACTTCAAAGTCAGTCTAAGACTGCTAAAAAGAGAGATCAAGCAGTTAGAAGTGCCAAGAGTCAACAACCTAAGAAGAGAGGCATTCTTGATAAGGTTGCTAAGCAAGTTCTAAAGGGTATTGATCGCCATAATGCTGCAGTGGCGAAAGCAAAGAGTGATATTAAGACTACTAAAAAACTTGCTGGAGAAACTGGTAAAACTATTGCGAAAGCAGCAGCAGTAACTCATGAGGCAGGTCGTCGTGCTGGCGAATCTAAAGTTGGACAAGCAGTTAAGAAGGTGGGTGGTGCTGCAATTAAAGCAGGTGTTGCAAAAGCTAAGAAAGATATTGAGTCTTTAAAAAATAAAAAAGGAGACAAGTAAATGAAGACATTCTCCCAATTTATTACAGAAGCAACATCTAGAAAACCGTCTGTTCAAAGAGCTCCTGATATGTCTGCCCGTGCTAGGCAACAACGTCAAGCACGAGATGATAGAAGACAAGCAGCAAGAGACCGTGCCGATGACAGAGCAAGGGCAGGTATTGATGCATTAATTGGTTCAGATGATGAGCGTGCTGCTGCAAAGCAAGCAAGGCAAAATCAAGCAGCAAACCAAAAGAAATTAAGACAAAAAGCAACTCGTGACCGCATGGCAGCAGCGGCAGAAAGGCATGGACTTGGTGAGAAGATGAATCTCGCTAAAGCAGATATGGGTGATGTTATCAAAGACTTCAGAACGTCTGATGCTCCTCAATTTAAAGGTAAGTCAGACAAAAAAATCCGCCAAATGGCAATTGCCGCTAAATTGGAAGCAGAAAGAGGTGACCAAAAAGAAGATTGGCAAAAGGTCAATCGTAAAGATAAAACAGATGGATTAAGTCAAAAGGCGGTCAATGCTTATCGTAAAGAGAACCCAGGTTCTAAATTGAAGACTGCTGTCACAACTAAACCTTCTAAACTTAAGAAGGGGTCCAAAGACGCTAAGCGTAGATCTTCATTCTGCTCCAGGATGAAGGGTATGAAGAAGAGACTGACCTCTGCAAAAACTGCAAGAGATCCAGACTCCAGAATCAATAAAGCACTTCGTCGTTGGAATTGCAACTGATGAAAACATTTAACCAGTTTATCTCAGAAGCAAGTGAGGGTGGTTCTCCATATAGAGAATATAAACCCAAACCACAACCAAAACCTTCTCAACCTCCAGAAGGATTTGATGCTTTTAAGAAAAAATACTTGAAGAATAAAAATGATGAAAAAATCGAAGAGGGGCGCAAAAGTGGTGATTATTCTTTGCGTGACTGGTTTGCTAAGAGTCGCTCTTCTGATGGCACCCCTGGTTGGGTTCAACTGGGTGGTAAATACGCAGGAAAACCCTGTGCAAAACAACCAGGACAAAAAACCAAACCAAAGTGTGGTTCTTCAAAAATGAAGCGCAACCTCTCTAAAAAAGAAGAGGAGAGTGCATTTAGAAGGAAGAACAAAAAAGACAAGAATCCAAATCGTAAAGGTAAACCAATTAACGTTGCTACTGAAGTTAAAAAGAAGAGGAAGAAAAAATGAAAAACTTTAAACAGTTTATGTCAGAGTCAGTAAATATTTCTGGTGACTTTAATGGCAACCTTTATATCAACTCCCAACAAGAACAACCCCAAGAAGTTGGTGAGAGTTATGTTGCAGATGTAATGTGGAAAGGAAGTCTATATAGACTTGAGATGGTTACTAAAACTGGTCTACCATCAAAAAGAGAATTAGGTGAACAACTCCAGCAAGAATATCCAGGAGCTATTGTACATAACATTTATCCAGTAGAAGAAAAGAATTTTAATATTAAAAATGCACAGAGGTATCATCCCTCAAAACTAGAATGGATTGATTGATTCATGGCACAGTGGAATAAGAATACACAAGACTTTCTAAACCAAGAGAGAAGTCTCTTTGAGGTTTATAATATTGCTGATCACTGGGGAAACCAGACAGACTGGAGACCTCAGTTTTCTGACAATAACAGACTAAAGGTTGCTCCCTTCCAAACAGTTTTCTTCAATACTTTCCAGTATGGTAAGGAGACTGATGTTTGGGATGAGAGTGTAGTTGGTGTTGGAACTGCTACTCATAATCCCAATTCCAGTAATGTGGTTATGGAAGTTGGTTCTACTGCTGGTAGTAAGGTTGTCAGGCAGACTAAACAGGTAATGAGATATATTCCTGGTAGACCAGCAACTCTCGCATTTGCAATTCGTCTAGAGACACCACAAGTCGGTATTCGTAGAAGATTCGGATTGTTTAATGAGACCGATGGTGCTTACTTTGAGGATGATGGAGGCACATATTCTTATGTAATTCGCAGCAGTGCAACTGGTATCACTACAGAAACAAGAATAACCAGAGAAAACTGGAATGGTGAAAAGTTTGATGGTAATGGATACACTGGTGTAACTGCTGATGCTACAAAACAGCAGATGATTTCCATTAACTATGAATGGTATGGTGCAGGTGGTGTAA